>Ga0126342_10009146_pt1 | contig 17746 bp, 16 predicted proteins | sample Cyp1metagenome_FD_92528 | JGI IMG/M metagenome (GOLD analysis project Ga0126342, IMG submission 92528) | Coral microbial communities from Lord Howe Island, Old Settlement Bay, Australia - Cyphastrea 1 metagenome | ecosystem: Host-associated > Invertebrates > Cnidaria > Coral ... | reverse complement strand
TTTGGTGGGGGTGGTTTGGGGTGTTTTTTTGTTTTTTTTTGATTTTTCTCTTGGTGTTGTTTTTTGGGTGGGTTGTGTGGGGGGGGTTTGTTTTTTTGGGGGGGGTGTGGGGTGGGGTGGGGGGGGATAATAACGTGACTGGCTCTCTCACACATACGTCATGCTACGCTACTGTACTAAAAGGTTCCTGGCAGAACTTGAAGCGCTGCTGTGAACAAAAGACGGCTGCAAAATTGTGAAGACGAATTAGTTGGGGGCTTTGAATAAAACCCCAAAATGGAGGTTCATATAGGCGAAATGACCGTTTTCATTTTTCTGCTTGGAACTAAGGCGCTCACGGCACACTAAAATCACACGAATTCAGGCACGAGCACAAACATGATCAAACACGATCAAACATGATCAACATCATCAAAAAAACACACCGATCTGGCCATCCCAGAGAGATCCGTCGCCCCTCTGAGGCACGTTTTGTATTGCACATGCTGTTGCGAGCATCCGCAATCCAAAAATGCATTTTGTGTGATATTTCCCGCAAGAATAAAAGCCGGAGACGTGAACCATATATTTCTCTTGCCACATCTTTGTCTTTTCTCTTGATATCTCTTTCTTTTAAAATCTCTTCTCTTCACATCCATTTCCCTTGACTTCTCTTCCTCTTATCTTCTATCCTCGTAAGGGCGCGGGTTCGAACCCCACTTCTGTCATTACGTCCCCTGCACATAATTACATGTGTACCGCTCTACTCTTCTCGTCTCACCACTCTATATCTGCATTTCTTAGGAAGTTTTTCGAGAAAGCTTCACTATTTTCCTCAATTCCTCAACATCCTCAACGGCCATCAATGGAGGTTTCCGTTTTGTCATGGGTGTACCCCATTTTTGATCATCCATTTTATGTCATGTCACTTATGTCACGGTGGGATTTTCCATGATTTTCCCAATAAAAATCCGATCCCAGCGACCGAGGTAGACCCATGGCGTCCATAGCGCCATCTCTGCGATGCACATCCCCACGGATACAGAGCTCCGGTTGTGTCGATCGATGATATACCTCAGATGGATATGGAACTCATATGGAACTCATATGGAACTCATATGGAACTCAGGACCTAGTGATTTCAGCAGCAAAATTCTGATTTTTTTACATGAATTAGGATTTCACCAGCAAGAATGTGAATCGAATCATCCAATTTAGGTGATTCAGAACATTTGCGGAACATCATTCCGAACCTATCAAAACCAAGATTTCAATAAATTTTAACAATAGCAAATTGGGATGATTTTACCATGTGGATTCCTTAGGATTACTTAACATCGGGTCCCCACGTCCAAGTTGGCCATTGGGAAACCAATGGCTGGTGGGGAAGGCTCGTGCCGTGGATGAATTTCTGCTGAGATGCTCCAGATTATCTTCCAGGGCACAATAACCTGCGGTCCAACTTCAACTTCCGAAGAGAAATCATGCAGTTGCGAAAAATTGCAAAGGACCTCTGTGAAGCTAGCAAATAATCATTTCGGGTGGCAAATGGGCAAGCAGCTTTCGTTTGAACTTCATTTATCTTTTTGGACAAGAATGAATAGGAATGTGTGGATCGGCCCTTTGAGAAACTTGCGTATAAGCGCATCTGGAGTGTAAAGAAAACTAAGAACTCCCCAATCAGCCCAAGCCCGTGCCTTTCCCGGCATTCAAGCTGTCAAGATTAAAACATCCCATGAGAGAAAAAAATCCAGCCGTTTTAACTCAAGTGCATCCATAACCATCATCACCCCTGAAAGCTAGCGTAGTGCAGCAATTGGGTTGCGAACATGATTTTCCACGTTGAAAGTGGTCAGAAGAGTTCCAAAACATTCTGACAATAAGGTGCCCTTCTTCCCAATGGATTTATCATTCATCTTCCCCATGACACGGCTATTGCCAAGGAATATATACCCAATCTTCAGAGTCATTTCAGGGACACATCCGCTTGAAAACCGCTGAGACACAGGTCCGTGCCACGGTGCCCCGGGTGAAAATAAAATCGTTTTGGGCCAACCTGCGCGAAAGCTGGGCTTTAGGATTTGTCTGAAGTGAGTAAAGAACAAGCCATCTTATGGGGACATGACGGGAGTATCATGAAAGATAGAGCATGATATAGACTTGGACTGTTGATGAAGACAAAAATCGATGAACATCATGTCTGCGTTTGGAACTATTGGTGATTTGGGGGGAGGGTTACAGAGGCCCAGCCCCAACTCTTGTGGGTTACCTTCTCCCCATTTTCCCTTCATCCTGAATTCACCCATTTATGATCATTTCATGCCCATTTTTCCATGAATTTTTCCCTCTGCCAAGTCGCTGCAGCGTGGTGAGGGTTTTCACCGCCACATGCTGGGCCACCATCTCGGCATTGCTGTGTTCCTCTGCTACCAACATCTTCTTGCAGAGCGCCAAGCTAAAGAGGCAATGCCGGTAGCGCGTGAACCTCGGCAGCGCAAGATATCTCAAGAGATGACTTCCCGATCAAATGAAAAAGGGCTCTTGCACAACAATAAGGTTTATGAATAAGGTCCCAAAACCATTCTGCTCCCCATCACACATACACATAAATGTGTGTATATAATTATGTATACGTATACAGATATATGTATATCTATAAAATATAATCTATTCTCATTATATGTCTATATATATAAGTATAGATAGAAAGATAGGTAGATTAGATTAGATTAGATTAGATTAGATTAGATAGATCGATAGATGGATTAGATAGATAGATATAGATGGATAGATAGATAGCTAGATAGATAGATAGATAGATAACATAGATAGATAGATAGATGGATAGATAGATAGATCGATAGATAGATAAGATAAGAAAATATAAGATAAGATAAGATAAGAATAGATTAGATTAGATAGATAGATGGATGGATGGATGGATAGATTAGATAGATAGGTAGATAGATAGATAGATCGATAGATAGAAAGATAGATAAATAGATAGATAGATTAGATTAGATTAGATTGGATTGGATTGGATTGGATTGGATTAGATTAGATGGATGGATAGGTAGATAAGATAAGATAAGATCAAATCACATAGATAAGATAGATAGATAAGTTAGATAGATAAGATAGATAGATACGATAGATAAGATCGACAAGATAGATAAGATAGATAAGATAGAACAGATAGAACAGATAGAAAAGATAGAAACTATAGAAACGATAGAAACAAATAGATAAAACATAGATAAGATAGGAACGATGAAAAAATGGATAAGAGAGATAAGATAGATAAGATAGATAAAATACATAAGATAGATAGATCGATCGATGGACAGATAGATAGGATAGTTAGATAAGAAAGATACGATAGATAAGATAGATAAGATAGACAAGATAGATAAGATAGATAGTATATATAATATAGAAAAAGTAGATAAGATAGATAAGATAGCTTAGATAGAAAAAATATATAAGATAGATAAGATAGATAAGATAGATGAAAAAATAGATAAGATAGAACAAATAGATAAAAAATAGATAAGATAGACAATACAGATAAGATAGATGTATAGATAGATTGATAGGATATGATATGATATGATAGGATAGGATAAGATCGGATAAGATCGGATAAGATAGGATAAGGCAGGACAAGATAGGATAAGACCGATTAGATTAGATAAGATACGATTGGATTAGATTAGATTAGATAGATAGATATATCATTTATGTTTGTACATATCTAAACATAGGCTTGGCTAGAATCCTCCAAATGAGCCATTTGTCAGTGGTCCTTCTAACAAAAGGGATCCAACTAAGAGGGATGTCAAGTGATCCCCTACCTATCATGGCCAAGCTCAGACAGGAACCGCACAAAATACACCTTGTTAGCTGCTTCGGTCAGCTCATATCCCCATTCAATTCACAAAAAATGAATACTAAACCATCCAGTTGGTTCCCATATTTTTCATGGTGACTTTGGTGAATTCCCCTTGAATTCGTTGGATTGTTCCATGCTTAAGTCATCTTAATTTAAGTCATGTTAAAAACCATGGAAGCCCCATGAAATCAGCGCCGGGCCACTGAAGCTCCGCCTTCAGCGACTTGGACAGCAATCCGAAAATCGCCACCTCTCCGACAAAAAATCAAACTTTTTCGAGGGCAAAACAATGTCATAAACCACCCCACTTTTGATGCTAAAGACACCACCTATAAAAATGGTGAATGCCTGGATTGTTTTGTGGCATTGTTTTAAACCACATTACACTTTTTTTTGACCTTGACCTTCATAAGTCATTGGATTGATTCAAGGGAAAATCTACAGGAACCCCCATATTTCATGGTAAAAACCATTGTTTCCGGTTAAACTTTCCATCCAATGACAATAGGGTTTCATATGATTTCCATGATTTCCATGATTTCCATGGTTTGTTGGTTATATACCCATTATATACCCAAATTATATACCTCCATGGTTTTTGGGTTTGTTTTTGTCCAAAATTCCGAGCCAGGACTCCCAGGACTCCCACCTCGCTGTCGACACTTCTGGAGGTCTGCGCTCGGTAGGCGTGTTGAATGAAGCGCGTCACGCGTTGACTCAAATCGATGGGGATGTCATTCTGATGCCTCATGGTAGTCTGGGGAAAAACACATTTTTCGGGACTGGTTTGATATATATATATATATATATATCATATCATATCATATCATATCATATCATATATATATGTATATATATATATACATAGAAATTATGATTTTCCATCATTTATCTATTGATAACTCAACAACTCAACAGGGGGTTGCCCTTCTATGAATCGAGCAGTGGCAAAAGAGGACAGCGCAACGGCTTGGCTTCCAGGACTTCCAGGACTTCCAGGGGTCGGCTTCGCGCGGCTTCACGGCAAGGCACAGAAAATGCCGCAGATCGCGAAAGAGCTGCTGCTCCTGACGCGAGAATCGACGAGAATCGTTACATCCCGCAGAATTTCAAGTCGTAGTGACGCCACCCCACCGAATCTGCGGGATCATCTGGTTGGTGGTGCAATAAGCATCTTGAAAAATGATGGAGTTCGTCAATGGGAAGGATGACATCCCCAGCATATTATGGAAAATAAAAGCCATGTTCCAAACCACCAACCAGTCATGGTATTGGGAATACATTAGATACGGATACAGATGCCCCCCAACAGTCCCGAAGCTGGGTCCTGATCTTGTGCCTTCTGCAAGTTACTCATCAGAGATGTGACGGTACTGACCTTGACAGCACCACTAAAACAGCGAACCCCCATAAAGATTCAGAGCTTCAAGTCACCTCTATTTTCACAGGATTTCACTCCATCTTTTGGGCTTGCTATTTTCGCATGACCTACCCAGTTGTTGCAGGATTTCTCCCAGCCCCTCAGTGCAAGTTAAATGGGGTGAACCCTGTTTTAGGATTGTGGCCCTCTGGAATTGTGGTTTACCCGGTACTCAGTGGGATTTCTCAGCCATGACACCGGCAACCACTCCAAATCCCATATTCCATCAGACGTCCACAAGGAAAAAAACTCCATTCATATCCATTCACTCTTCCATTCTTTTTCCATAGATGTTACTGTTCATATCGATTCACTATTCACTATACCATTCATATCCATTCCACATTTTCCACATCGATATTTCCATAGATATTTCCACATTTTCGATCCCCGAGTTTCCCGGGAAGAAACGAGTGGCGAGTGTGGAGAAACTGATGAGGCCAACGAAGGCCACCGCAATACCTAGCGGATCACGGACGGAGCACAAGTGATGGAGATATGATGGGGATATCATGGTTGATAACCAATAAAAAATGAATGATGTAATGATATAACACTGGTTAATGATGATATAACAATGGTATATGATTCAATGGTTAATAAAAAATAATGATATATGGTTATTAACCAATGATGAATTCAATGATATAACACTGGTTAACTAATAACATAAAACAAAGATCAAGAAAAATGGCGATGAATTGTGGGGATGCCATCCGGTGTCTTCAAACGTAGCTGGCTGGACATTTCCCCAGCAATAGTTCGATGATTTTCCCAGCGAGCTAACTGAGCTAACCCTCCATTTGGTTCGGGGATTTCTCAGCGTACCAGAGAATGGGGGACATCAATGCTATAATGGGGATAGATCCAACTATATCCAATTTGGGATTGGGGCAGCTCATGAGGGATTTAACCAAACATCATGGGCGATGCGATACCAATTTCATGTTTGGGCTTGTCTGAAAATGGCCATGACTTCATGGGTCATGAAACCCAAAAAATCCTGACCTACTTCCATCGGTTTATCATGACCAAGTCACTGCTGTGGGTCAGATGGGTAATTCCACTTTTGGGCAAATTCAGTATAAGCATCAATAGGGATATGGAATCAATTAAGAGTGATGTATTGAAATGGTGAAATGTCAGGTCCATCCTTTCTTCTGTGCCAGATCATCACCTGATCTTTGATCCAAAGCAGACCTACTAACCAAACACCAAGGTGAAGACTGTTGATCTGCATCCCAAATTGAGACGGAGGTCGACAGATTCCCATCTGACCGGGACCATTTAACCAACCTGAGTGATTCAACCCGCTATATTCATATAGGTTTTAGCCCCCAAAATGGTATGGTTCGTCCAACTGTGGTTTATACCAACTGGGGCCACAATTTCAACCTGGCCCGATATCACCATCATGTGCTTGTGATGACAATTGCTTCCAAGATACTAAATGTTTCCTTGCTTATGTCCAGCCCGGATTCATAAACTCTGTTGATCAATCAGGGTGTTTCCCTGAAAAAAGTGATGCACTACCATTAAAATTGGTACCCCCTCGATTTTTACACTGAGGGTTTATTACGCCTCGTTTGACTTTGTATCGACCTCTTCGTGTTGGATAAATCATCGATTTCTTGGATATGTGGAGTCCAAGGGGCAAAAGATTCGCTCTTGAGTTGTCTCCTGACAGCCGTTGGAAAAGATTGAAGTCCAAAGTCATCAGCAAATGCTCTGAAATGCTTCAAAAAAAACGTGTATGTTTCATTATGTTTCCTCCTTGTCACCATGACTTTTAGATTTACAAGACCATCATCAAAAACCCAAATCCAATTGATATTGGGTCTGAAAATGTAGCTCCAAATCCAGTGAATCATGAGTTTCCCTGAAATTGACATCGGAGTGTATACCCCATGGACAGAACCAGATGGTCATGGGTCAAAACCCTGGTACCCTAGGTACCCTAGGTACCCTAGGTACCCTAAAATAGCTGGTATAGCTGGATGGTTATTCCCCCAGTCATATGGTAATCATGGATTTTGAGCCACTTCCTATTCTTCCTACATACGGATCGGCTCGGCTGCAGCACAGGGGCTGGATCAATTTCCACGGAACCAATTCCCAGCTGGGCGAACGCCCAATGAAGACCTCGCAATGCGAGGTCCGCGTGGTGACCATGGTGGGGAAAAAAGAAATGGAGGTTTGCGAAGCCATGTAATACCCCCCAGTCATCATCCAGTCATGATGAAATAGTATTGAAACCCTATGGTTTTGGGAGGGTTTTTTAATAACCATGATAAACATATACTGTGAGGATAAGAATCCGCAAAGAATTACTTCAACAAGGATCCAAGTGAGATCAGAAGATCACCATGTTTCCCGCAGCGGGCCAATGCAGGATTGGTGCTCATGTCGCAAGTAAGTACATATATATATATATATCCCTATTATATTTCCATATCCCGGTTGGTTTTTAGTCACCCCAATATGAAAGATCCCAATTTTTGGCTAACACTCATGCAACAAAAACCCTGCAGCCCAGCGACAGGTGCTATATTGATAGTTGAAGGTGCGCTCCTCAGCGGTCAAAATGTGAACCGAAGATCTCTTCGGAAGATGATGAGAAAGAATGATAGAAATAACTAGAAACAACAAATGGAAATGACATACAACTTGGTACACTGTTATCAAATTGATAGAATGACTTGATGAACTGACAGACCGATCATGGGGGGATTGATGGCCCCTAGATCTTTTGGGGGCGAAGTAGCGCTGCTTCGCCAAGTGGCACGAAAGCTGTGAGTCCTTGGATACATGGGGATGGGTCAAGTTACCATACTGGGGGAATAAGCATCCAGCTATACCAGCTATGACTTGTGGTGCCTTGATGTACCTTGTACCTACCAGGGTTTTGACCACCATATGGCATTGAAATCCAGTGGAAGGTCCAGTTGAAACAACTTTTCATCTTCGCCGCTTCGCCTTTCTGGGGACATCCATCATCGATCTGGAGGCAGGTCGTGTTAGCAACGGAATGCTGCTGTCATGTCATATCTGGCGACAAAACTGACCATGGAGTCTGTTTGGATTACGGTCTTTGGTATTCTTTCGTCACGTTTTCTTCATTTTGGACGAGTTGGACGAGGCACAAGATCCAACTCTTTCCTTCTGTCTCTTCCGCAAAATCCTCACACAGATGATCCATGATGGATCACAGGGAACTTCCTGCTACGCCGAGAAGCGAAGCCGTGACCGAAACAGTTTGAGACCGCCCAAAAACATCTCCAAAATCAACGAGTCCGAAACATCAAAATCTGCGAACATCTTCTCACACTTTTGAAGGTCCGGCATGGGGACTGCGCACTGGTAATACCTCACACAGCCTGGATTCCCGTCATGGATTAGAATCTAATTTTGATTCGCCTTGCGCAAAACCAGCGTTATTTGCGACTGCACATCGGCTCAAGTTTACCTTTACCAAGGTTCAACGGGGTTACCACTGGGAAAGCATACAATTCTCGTACTCGCAGCCACTGCAAAGGATCAACCATCCCCTTGTGTGCCCTGCCACAGCCATAAGTAGAGTCTTGGTGCCGCCAAGCTACTCCAATCCCATACCAACCGCATGCGATGATATGCTGCAAAACGAACATTCGAAGAATCACCTCAGCACTGGGATGACCGGTCAGAATCATGCTTCGTGAACGGGATATGATCTGTGGGAATGCAGGAGAATAACCCCCAATATTCCAGCCTGACAATTTTCATGCCATGCCTGTCCTCCAGTATTACAACCTGGCGCCCGGTAAAATATTCATAGGTGACCACATGTCCTCATTTTTTTGACCATATTTCATCAAGGCATGCATTGTTTTTCCATCAACTCCAGGGCACCAAAAGAATGCCGAAGTAGATGAGACCGGCCTGCCGCAGCACCCAACTGCGCTGATGGTTTTGCCGAATGATTGAACCACATCCCTGAAAACAATGATAGATTATGAGTTGATCCATTGGGGATGATGATGATGATGATGATGATGATGATCCCATTTCTTTTGGGATGAAAACCATGTGATACCTCCAACCATTTCGGATCTACATCAGACTTTGGACCACTGTTTCACCTGGGACACCAGCACTTTTTGAACATAGGGCACCCAGAATCAAAAATGGCAATGGAAAAGCCCCCAACGAAATGGTGATTTTCCTGGTAAAAATGACCTTTTTCAAAGGGGACATTCTCCACAGGAATCAGCATCTTCCTCATGTCATGGCCTCTGAGCTGATCTGCTCTCGTAGCAAAACGGACACCTTCGCCACGCGACATGGGAAAGACCCGGTGAACAGAAAAATGGCTACATGTTCATCCCTGTAGAAACTAAAAACATTTATAGCTATTGATCTATAGCATTATAGCCATATCAACCAACCAAAATGAGTAGACATTATAAAATATTATAGACGTACGTGGCTTGAATCTGCCACTGGTGTGCTCACTTGTATTTTGACCAATGGAGTCAAAAGCTACAAACATGGTGAGTGCAATCCACATTCGTATATCACCTATCAAAGTGAGGTTCAAGTCATATGGGATGGGTATGAGCTCCATCCCCACTCTCCTAAAAGGGACTCATCCAAGGATGGGCTTTCAACTGGGATCAGCAGCTTGTGACTGGGAGATTGATGAGCCCATTTGGGTCAATTTTGGGACAAAAATGCATTCCTCCGGTTTCATCATCATTGATGGTTACATATTAGTAATAATTCTATCCTTTTCAGATCCATCTTGGCTGTTCCATCCATTCCTTCCATCACTGGACAGAAAATTGCGGCTGCAGAGATATACTGGAGATACTATATTCGGATGATGTTTAACACCCTTATGTAGATGTTTTTCACTTCCCTATGTTTCCCAGCCTTGCTCATCTTGCTCAGTCCTTGGACTGGGAAAATCAATGGGGAGATCAACGTCAAAGCTCGGGTGAACTCACCTTGATCTGATCAAACTTTGAGTTGCCACATCTCCTAGGTGCAAACAGATCAAACACCCAGAATTCCCCTAATTCCCCACGGTCTTCACCATTGGATCAAGTCGCGGATGAGCCGAAACATCCTCAAAAACCGCGCCGAACGAATCGATTTTGTGACCCGTGCAACACCTGGCGCGGCGCACTGCTGATCAGAAAACTGGGAACATCGGGAAAATATTCTGCTGTCAGTTTTATTTTCATTATCATGTTTTGTATTTAGTCATGTATTTATTTACTACTTTTTTAAAAGGGATTTTCCACTTTTCCGTTTCTCATGACGATATGGCTCCCCTTGGGCGATGCAGGCGAGGATCAGATGGTCTCAACATGATACCCCAATTTATTGCCACTTAAGGAAGGACATTCACCCAGTCTGAGAGAGAATGTCATGGGGCGATATTTCCGATATTTGCATTTTAGATCATCGTTCAGAGGGGTTGAGCTTCCCGCACTTGATGGTCCTGCTGTATCCCTATCAACCAACAGGGGATTGCTGAATCTCTATATTTGTTCATATCTTATTTTTTTGCTGGTGATATAGCATGGATCAACACTGGTTCACAGATAGCAACTTATGGTTGATCACAACAAGATAAGAATCGATGCTTGTCCTTGTTAGCAAGGAACCCTCTGCAAACCGAGATGGAACCCAAACAGTACCGTTTCCAAGTGCTGAACATAATTTTACAGCTCCTGTTTTTTTGGCACATCTTTGTTCTAAGATCGAAATACACATTTTCCTCCTTATTGCAGACCCTTCTCATTATTGATAACCCCCCAGAAACCGTAGCTATAGTTCATTCTTGAAATGTATTGAATCTCGCTGTTTTTTGGGCCTCACATGGGGCAGCCCATTAGAAACAAATCTTCCCCATTTCTACGGAAATCAGGGGGATGGAATGATTCACCAAATGATTGTAGTGAAGGCGTTATAAACCCTCCCGTTTTTGTTCGGACTATGCAACATCCATCACCCCAAAGGGTCATTTTTCTTGGGGTATATATGTATACAGTAACTTTAATCTAATCTAACTATAGATATCCCCTACTTATTGGGTTTACCACAGATTTGCAGGATTTCCTCAGACCCCCACCTTCAGCCGATCCAGCGTTCTGCTGTGTCTGGAACCACCAGTCGATTCCGACCACCACCACATCGAGGAAGAACCAGGTCTTGATGTAGTTGCATGCGATCCTAGCGCTGACAATCTGATCTCAGGGAATCCGATTGGCGCAAGCTGTTGATGATATCTTGATCGAAATTTGGCGGAATGCGGAGATTCAGCATCTGGAATGGTTATCAACAAAGACACATCCGATGACCGTGCGAATGGTGTCGAAGAAGGAGAAATGATGATCTGAAATCTGTTGTGGGTTAGTACTGGTTGACAGTGGGATCCCCACAAGATCTTATCTTTTCTACCGCATCTCAAAACCCCGCTGCTTGATGCGCCATGCCCCGAATCGGCTCGTTAATTCCATTCGAGGTGAGAAAAAGACATGTGAAAAACAACCAACCATATCCCCAGCTGAAATTGCTTATAATTTATCATTCAATTTTTCTGGACTCAAACATTCTCTTCTTTGGAGCCTGACTGGGGGTCGCTGTCCTCTTGTGGTGTAGCTCCAAACGACCTTTCTCATAATAACCGGTGAAGAAGGACAAGATGATATCCTCAGCAGAACTCTGGACATCTACCCTGAATGGTTCTTTCCAATCGACTCTCCCGAAAGTTTGGAAGCATTTTGGATTCTTGGTTCTGATGGGATTCCCAGTTGGATTTTTTCCCGAGAAGGTTTTGCGAAGCCGGAGTTTTGAAGCCTCCCCACAAGGGATGCTGAGATATGAGAGGTTGGATGGTCAACTATGCCCAGCCAATGGATCATGCGATGCCCGATATGGCAAGGATTGGATTTGAAGTTGGATTCCATTCGATGGATTCGAATCGAAAAACTTGCAGCAACCAGCATGCTCTGAATCAAATGGCTGTTGGCTGTAGCGTTTTTATCCATGGTTGGGTTCATATCATTCATATCTTCCAATTTTTGTCAAGACCACATAAAACATCCTTATCCCATGCCGTTCACTGGCTCGTATAGCCCCCAAACAGGGTATCACGACTCGTCAGGGGTATACCCTCTGGTTATTGACGATGGAAAGATCCACCATTTCTAATGGCTACATCGAACTTCATGGATCATTTTCTCATGGATATTCCCATTGAAAAACTATGTTTGATAGTAAAACATCACCATTTCCCATATAATTTTCGCAGGATAAAGTCACTATTTGCCACAATATCCCAATTACATTCCCATTGTTATCCATTATTCATAGATTATTGTTGGTTATTTTCCTTTCTTGACCATTATTAACAACTATGCACCACTACCAGAGGCTTTCTATGCTTTATAAGCTCAAAAAACGATGGATTAAACCACTATTCCCATGATTTTCCCATGAAATCATGGAATGTTCGATGGATTAAACCAGCATTTCCCATGCGACCGACGCACGATGGACCAAAAGATCAGCGATGCGTTGTCCAACCACTCGATGACCTCCAGGGACGCTGGATGTATACCATATTTATACATATATATATATATATATTATACAGTGCACATATAAATATACTATATATATATATGCTATGTCTGCTATGTAGAATATATGGATAGGACTTGCAATAAAATATCATATCAGATAAACCTTTTCTTTTGTGTATATGAATACATATATGTTGTCATTTTTCGTCTATAACTGCAAATGCAAGAAACGGTACGTTTTAAAATTGCTGGCATGCATTTAGAGGTTAGCAGCCAGCTGCTGGATGATTTCTTGTTCAATTCATTGCACATGGAAAGCAATACCTGGGTCGACTTCCCATTTTGCTTAGTCTAAACTAAGTGACTCGAAAAGTCAAATCACCATTTCTACGGGGTAATTACCAGATTAAACATATGGAGGTTTCCTATGGGGGTACCCCTAAATCATCCATTTATAGATGGGTTTTTCCATTATAAATCATCCAGCTATTGGGGATCCCCCATTTATGGAAGCCCCCATATCCGTATTCAGGTTGAATCATGGGATACGATGGGGATGTTGAATATTCGGGGGGAAGGGATTAAATATAAGAGAGTGTGGATATTTTGAATAGTCTAACATCCACCCTTTTTTCATGACATGTTATACACATGTTCATACTTTTCTATCTTTTTGTCTTCCTTTTTTCACAGATTAGCCTTCGACATCCAACACTCGGCCTCAGCTCAGTCAGCTCAGAAGACAGTGATTTTCTAGCGATGCGGAGAACTGTAATCAAAATTCTTTGGGTCATTGAACATTGCGCATCATTTCTTCATATCATATTTCTGATGTGGGCCCAGCACCCAGCCATCTCTGGGTTAGGTCGTGTGTTTTTTTGTGCCCAGCGACATAGGTGTCCGGAATGTTGAAGAGCTGCAGTGGAATGAAGAAAATGTCACGCAGTAGGAAGATCATCCTCCAATGGGCGCACTCGACATGGGCAACGACGGCGGGACTGACATGTTCTGACACATAGTCATTCATCAATTTCACACAGTATCACATCGTCATAATTAAAACGAATCCATCAAATTCATGAAATTCATGAAATACCCATCTCACCACATTGCCACTTATACCGAATATGGGATTTCCATCCACGACTTCGCCGAGCAGCCCAAACAAATCCCAAACGATCTTGAAGGTCGCGTGGGGATGAATCACCTCAGAGTTTCATGGACCGCTCAAAAAGGATTGAGAAGAGCTTCAATTTCACACTATTTCAAGTGGGATTTTACTGATGTTGTTTTTTTTCCATCTTTTTTTTGGGGCTACTGTAGCATGTAGTCAATATGTCATATCTTGTTGCCATGATTTATTAAAAGATCAAACTCGTCTGTTGGGTGTGAGGTCGCCAATTTGGGGTCGCCATAAAATGACCAACCAGCACACAGGTATGAAACCCCAATACGGACTGGTGATTTTGCGGGACCAGCCAAACGACTGTGCCCAGATTGACCTGAACATACCTTTATGTAGAAAAAAAAACCATTTAGGGTCTACTTTTAGGGGACACGGGGACTTGGGGACAGGGGGGATTAGGGAGCGACATGGCGTGCAACATGATGCACACAGGCAACAGGGATATTGAAAAACAGCCATTTGGGGACTGTTGACAGTAGCTCGAGTGGATGATTGGATGCGAAATCATGCAGTTGATAGGCGGTTTATCCCACTGTTAGGCTTTCAACATGTTTCAACCATTCGCTTACGGGAGCAATCCCATCCCCGGTACAGGATACCCCAAATCAGGGACCTCCATCAAAGCCTACTCGACCTTATTTTGTCCATTGAGTATCCCCATAACATCCCCATGAAAACAAATTACGTTCTGATGAAACCTTTGTTTCAGGGATTTATATATACATATATACTACTAAACACACACACACATATATATATTCAATAATAATAAATAATCAAAATGATAATGATAATAATAATAGCATGATATCTATCTATTTATCTTATCTAATCTGATCTGATCTTATCTATATAATATATCCCTTGGACCCTAAAACCACATTCCCATCGCTCCCATTGCTGCTACGGCACCAGCAAGTCCTTGCTCCATCCCAGAGAAATAAATGGGGGACATAAGTAAATGCTGGGGTTTATATAAGTGTTGGGATGTATATATATATGTATATGTATATGTATATGTATATATATATGTATGTATATATATATATATATATATATGTATATATATATATGTATATACATATGTATATATATATATATATGTATATGTATATGTATATATATATATATACACACGTTCTGTATCAAAAGGAAAGCGTTGTCATTTCATTCCTTTGGAATCCTGTTGAGACAAGCGTTCTTTCCGACCAACGACCGGTGACAACTCCATGACCTTCTGGGAGCAACATGCCTTGTGGGGATAGGGCCCAAAGACTGCCATTCTAGGAGGGACGGTTATCAATTACTTACTGGTTCTTAGTAGGGAATTGGGGAATGGGATGATTATTACTAGTGTTTATGGGAATCATTCCCTTGCTAAGCACCATCAAGATTATGATACATGATGATAAATAGTAATTGATCATCATTTATTATACAAGTACATATTATACATATATTATTTTGATACAAATACATTATCATTATACAAGTACACCCATAATCATTTAGAGCTGCCATCTCAGAGGCTGGTCACCTTGGCAGCCCTGAAAAAAAATGTGCCAGTGACAATTCCCGGGATGCACCCGTCAAAAATGAACTATAGTAACTATAGGCTAGTGTTAATCACTTCCCATATTTTTTTTGGCTTAACATGGATATATGTTGAGGCCATCACTGACTTTTGTCGCCAGCGCACAAATCTAACTGGGATAACCTCCAGCAAACTGGCATCTCTTTCGGTTAATTCACTGACCTCCGAATCATATGCCATATAATCGCAAATTTTTTCCATATGTATCTCCATCATCCATTCCCCATAAAATGTTCGGTGAACTTCGCCTACACGGATCCAATTCTCCAATCAAGGTTCCTAACCTATATATGCGCACTACTCTCACCAGGTAATAACTTATGATATGTTGTGATGTACATATCTATCTCTTTACATGTATGTATCTATCTCTATCTCTCTCTCTCTATATATATATACGTAAATAAATGATATATATATATATGTAATATATGTACAAAATAACCCATGTAACCCATTCATCTAACATCGCCAGGTAATCATCCAAATCAAATGGTAACCAATGAGAAAACATATCGTCGTCGACTCGAGGAAATCAACAAACATGAAATATCATCCCTATATATATATATGAAGAGAGATCGATAGATTAGATTAGGTTGGATTAGCTTAGATTACATTAGATTAGATTAGATGAGGTTAGATTGGATAGATAGACACACCATATATCATGGATATATAAATACACATGCACATAACACTCTCTCCAATGGCAACTCCGGAAATCGCCGGCAAATCGTGTCCTTGCTCTGCAGCATCTTCTCCTGCACCGCCTCCCGAATCTCCTCCATGCTCTCGTGGGACGCCAGGGACATGCCCGACCTTCGCGTTGCGCCGAGTGCGGTGATGGTGATGGCGGTGGTGAAAATGACATGGAAAAAAAAGGAAAAATGCAGACATGTGGGATGTTAAATGACACTCATGATGTTTAAAGATGTTGGAACGATTCTTTGACATTGTCCAAAACCGGGGTATACGTGCATAAAAGTGGTATACCTAACAAACGGTTGTTTTTTCGAGGGATGATGAAGATGATGATGATGATGATGATGATGATGCTAATGCTGCTGCTGCTGCTAATGATAAAGATGCAAAGGATGATAATGATTAAAATGATAATGATGATGATGCTGATGATGAACATGAAAATTATGATGATGATGATGACGATGATGATGATGATGCTGACGGTGATGATGGCGATGAAAATAAACGGATGAAGATCATGATGATGATGATGCTGCTGATGGTGATGATGATGATGACGATGAAAATGATGGTGATGATGAACATGATGATGATGATGATGCTGATAATGATGACGACGATGATTATGATGATGATGATGCTGCCGATAATGATAACGATAATTATGACGATGCTGCTGCTGCTGATGATGATGATGATGATGATGATGTTGATGACAATGACAATGGTGATGATGATGATGATGACGATGCTGATGCTGACGGTGATGATGGTGATGAAAATGATCGGATAAAGGTCATGATGATGATGATGCTGCTGATGGTGATGATGATGATGACGACGACAATGATAATGATAATGATGATGATGAACATGATGATGATGATGATGATGATGATGATGAACATGATGATGATGATGATGAACATGATGATGATGATGCTGAAAATGATGACGACGATGATTATGATGATGATGCTGCTGCTGATGATCGAAGGAAGTTTAGAAGTCAAACTTCCGACAATATGGACAGATGAAAAGCAGAGTAGGGAAGAGGCAGAGAGAAGAGAAAGATTAGAAGAGAAAGAGTAAGATGCGCGAAAAGGTAGGAAAGTCGCGATTCACTATGTTTTTCCAATGATTTGTGGCTCCGGAGGGTGGAAAAGTAGGCTCGCTAAAGCGGCGGGTGCGGAGCTAGCTGGCCAGATGAGAGATGTCCAAAATGTACAAAACACACCAGGTCCAGACCACTTTTGGCAGTTGAGATGTCGAAAAAGTGCACGCCGTTGTGGCGCGAAGCACATTTCGAAGTCAAAATGTACAAAACACACCAGCTTCGGACCACTTTTGGAAGTTGCGATGTCGAAAAAGTGCACGCCGTTGTGGCGCGAAG
>Ga0126342_10009145_pt1 | contig 17747 bp, 17 predicted proteins | sample Cyp1metagenome_FD_92528 | JGI IMG/M metagenome (GOLD analysis project Ga0126342, IMG submission 92528) | Coral microbial communities from Lord Howe Island, Old Settlement Bay, Australia - Cyphastrea 1 metagenome | ecosystem: Host-associated > Invertebrates > Cnidaria > Coral ... | reverse complement strand
GTAGTTAGTAGTAGTTAGTAGTAGTTAGTAGTAGTTAGTAGTAGTTAGTAGTAGTTAGTAGTAGTTAGTAGTAGTTAGTAGTTAGTAGTTAGTAGTTAGTAGTTAGTAGTTAGTAGTTAGTAGGTAGTAGTAGTAGTAGTAGTAGTAGTAGTAGTAGTAGTCGTAGTCGTAGTCGTAGTCGTAGGCGTAGGCGTAGGCGTAGGCGTAGGCGTAGGCGTAGTAGTAGGCGTAGTAGTAGTAGTAGTAGTAGTAGTAGTAGTAGTAGTAGTGGTGGTAGTGGTAGTAGTAGTAGTAGTTGTTGTTGTTGTTGCAGCGCTGCTGCTGCTCGCTGCTGGCTGCTGGCTGCTGGCTGCTGGCGGCTGGCGGCTGGCGGCTGGCGGCTGGCGGCTGCTGCTGCTGCTGCTGCTGCTGTTGCTGTCGTCATCGTTGTGGTTGTTGTTGTTGTGGTCGTTTGGTGGTGGTAGCAGTCTCGCTTTACTTGCAGTCACAGCGTCCGGTCATGGTGTCATGGTGTCCGGTGGTGTTGGTTGTTAGGGTGGCTACTGTAGTTGATAGCCCTCTTGAAAATCTGGCTCCTTCAAAATGATCTGGCTCCTTTGTAAAATAACCCCTACCCAGCCAAAAAAATATACGGCCTGAAATTGTAAGGTTGGTACGTCCGAAGCAGGCTTGAGCCAATTGAAGATGTACTCTTCCTCCATCAGCACACTTCAGCACACTTCGGCAGCATCATTCATTCTACAGCGAAGCTTCAGAAATCTTCGGATTGGGTTCATGAAGGCCCATGATGGTTCATGTTGGACACCTGAGATGTAATTGCTGCATTGCGATCCTCTCGCAGAACTAAATGGTGGACCAAAGATGCTTCTGTGCTGTTGACAGCAAATTTGCATGCCACACCTTCAACTTTAACTTTGCGGTGCTTATATTGCCCTCAAAAAAGACTTGTATGGGTTTGCAGTGATGGCCAAGAACCTGGCTGGTGCAAGTATCGCATCCCTTAAAACCATTTAAAACCATTTAGAACCTAATCCCTTAAACCATCCTTGCAGGGTGGCTGTAGGAACGCTCACGCGTTCAACACTAACACTGTGTACCCTTTGCCACCGATGGCCTAACTGTGTGACGCATGATTTGGTTTGGTTTACGCTTGCCTTGGTGCAGGGGCGGAAGCTTTTCGTAGCCTGGCGCAGAGCAGGTCGCCGCAAAACCAAACAGACGATACCCAACATACAAATCCCGCCGTTTATACATATCTCAAGGGCAGTGACTGCGGTTAGTGATTGGACATGTTTGGAACCTGTACTTGAAGAAACAAACGCCATGAAATATTGTTGGCACGCCTTTGCATGAAAGGACTACTTTCTTCCAAAAGACTATGCCAGCGCAGTCAGAGAAGACTTCTGGGTCAAGCATGAACATGAAGGTCAAACTGCAGCATGGTACGAAAGACTGGCGACATGGTGCAAACCTCAAGAAATGTGCTTCTCTTTTGCGATTGCAACACTATTACATGCGCATGAGCTCATGTGACGTCATCATGCGCTTATGCGCTACCGAACTCTTCGCAACGTGCGTTTCATTACATGCCAGCCAGGCTTGATGAATTCCTGTGAAACTGCTCCGCGGAACACGCCTGTCAACCTGAGACCGTCGGGGTCACGGAACAGCTTTGTCTGTGATTCCGTATGACTACGTGCAATGACTTCCGTGGAAAAATCACGCAAGTCTCGCTTTCCCACGCAATGTTGTGTTGCGCTGATCGAATCCTGATGATGCCCAAAAACCATTGCGGATGCAGCCCATAGAAGGGCATGATCCAACAAGAATCACTCTGGTTGCATCTGAACTTAAGCACATGTGCTGTGGACGCGTGTGAAAAAAAAGCAAAGCCTTGGTCCTTCCAAGTGCCAACAGCAAGAACAGTTGGAAGCAACATACAATGGAAACACAGAAAACAATCCGCAAGAAGCACACATTTTGTTCCCACGTGGTACTGCACCTTTCAATCCAGCTGCTTTCAAATGCATCTTGACAAGTTGCTTTGCTTTGGGCTGAGGATATATGCGCACATCATGTTTACATAGGGAGCATATAGTGTAACTCAAGCAAAGCAAACATAGGCTAGTGAGGAACTCCAAGCAATCACAAGGGCTGCCACCGCCGCCGTGGCTTTGTTTGCTGTACCCTTGCCCCAAAAATGTCCTCAGCTTCAGCATGTCTTCAAATACAAAGGGTTCCCTCTCTGCAAAATTGACTTCAAGGAAACCGATTCCGTAATTTTTTCACATTCAAAACTTCACATTAAGCTGCGGTAGGGTTCCAATCTGGGCTACCTCTAAGAAGTAGCTGAAAATTGCCAAGCATACCATCTCCTTTGACTTGAAATATCCTGCACAAAAGCGCACTGCACCATGAAGGAGAAACGAAAATCCTCCCACTGCGCAAAAGTGCTCCTTCATCTCCTCAAACATTGGGCATTTCCGAAGAGCTTGAACCAGCTGGTCAAAGCAGAACCGAAAGATATCCAAAAAAAGTCTAAAGATAGCCAAAGAATCGTGTCTTTCCGGGCACCGGATTGTCTTTGCGCTCGGTAATATGTGACTGTGAGTATGCGTGCGCGCAGAATGTGCTGGCACGTGGCGCCAAACTAATTCCAAACCTATAGAAATGCGCAAACCAGGTCTGATTGCACACCTTAATTGGGATTCCAGGCAGCGGTATTGGATGGTATTTAATTTCGACAACTCTCCATTTTGGGACGTTCGACTGAGAATAAGAGAGGAAAAGGATATGATTTGCTTGTTCATCAGAGCACAAGGGATCAGTGCAGGTCTCCATCAGATATTTGCTTGTTCATCCTGCCCATCGCGTCCATTAGCAAAAGCAGCTGCATGATACCGATATGCTGTAAGTAGTCTTCCCTGAAAAAATATATGTCCCAGGTCTTGGGCCCCACCAGCCCTACCCAAGGTCACGGCATCCCCCCAGCCCCCGTGGTGTGGGTTGGGGTGGGGGTTGCTGTATAATATATGATGTATAGGGAGTTTACAGCAGGTGCATCCAAAAAAGTAGTTTATAGGTGGGAAGAGGAAGAAAACTAGTTGTGCAAGGAGAGATGCATATTGAGAGAATATGCGACACGACCTTTGGACTTTCAATTTTTGAACTTCAAGTTAGGAAAAAGGTCGCGCCAAACCCGTTTTCTACTACACAAATAACCCGTCTGAGAATCTGGTAACCTAGGTACATACATCCATCAAGCAGAGAAATGCTTTAGAATCTTGAGATGCGCATCTTCCATTCCTCGCCAAGACCGAGTCATGTTTTCAGGCAGACGTCTTGACGGCAAGGAGTGCAAGAATCCAAGTGCTTGTTCTCTCATTACATGAGATTAGATTAGATTGACCAAGCTTAGATTACATTAGATAAGAATAGAACAGATTAGATTACACTACACCACACTACATTTAGATTACATTGCGCTACAATACAATACACTAGATTAGATTGCATTGCGTTACATTAGGTTACATTCACAACACTCACGGTGAAGATTATCTTTCAAATATTATATATATATATAATATAATTATATATACACGCATGTGTGTGTGTGAACCATCTGAGGAGATGTAAAACTTCTACAGTTTTAATGTTTCTGCAGGGGGGCAGAGGGGACTTGCAAAGCTCTGCCCAATGAAGCTCTTTGCAAGCATCCCAGGAAGCACGGACTGGTCATCCGTGTGTACCTGCAAGGTTGTGGTTACCTGTTGTTCAGGGTTTGCTTCCACTCAACCCAAGAACCTCCAAGTCCAACAACAAGCGCAGTCTCAAGGTCAGACGCAGGCTCAGATCAACGCGTTACAACAACAAAATGCGTTGCTCAACCAACAACTGGCAAGCCAATCCATCTCCCATATCCGCCACCTTCAACAACTGATTCCACAACAACCGTCTCCTCAACAGACACCTCCACCACAGGTGCCTGTTCAACCTCAACCACCTTCACCACAGGGTCAATCAACAGTGCCAACACCAACACAACCTACATTAAACTCCGAGGAGATGCTGAAGAAGATGTGCCTCACTTTCCAAGCCGACCTGGAGGAAGCACTAAAAAAGCCCAAGGAAACTCAACAACTACCACCCACCATACCACCAGTTCAAACCCCTCCTACTCTTCCACAACTACTGACACTACCTAGTGTCGCACAACCTTCCATCACTCCAGGTCCATCTCAGCCTTCACGTCGGTCACGTTCCCCAGTACTAACCATGGAACACCAAAGGGACGACAAACGTCCCATGTCAATACCACGAAGCCCTCCACGTCGACGAGCTAGATCCACCGACTCCAGAAGACGTCGTCGACGTTCCTCTCGATCTCGTCGAGAGAGCTCTCTGACCCTCCGATCCGTTTCTCCAAATCAACGTTCTCCCAGCCACGAATTTTCCCACGATGATCCTCCGAGACATTCTGACACCACCAAGCTCTATGTTCCTCAGTCTCAGTCCGACGAACGAGGCCACACCCATTATCGCCAGGGTTGGTCCCCTTCTCATCAGGAACATACGGGTTGGTCATCGTCACATGGCACTCCATGGGATTTATGGAATGCATCTACCAGGATGGTTAACTTCGATTTAACATCCATTTTTTGGAGCATTTTGGCTTTTAAGGAACGAGTTAAAGGGTTGCAAAACCTTGGTTTTATAGAATGAGTAGGGAAGGTTCATGTACTTGCTTGTTCCAGCCGGTCCGATCGATTCCCCCCAAATCTGGGTTTATAGAATGATACCCAAAACTGCATTCGATAAACGACCACAAACTCATTCTATAAAGGTACATTAGCGGTGGATCATTACATTACATTACATTACATTACATTATATACATTACATTACATTGCGTTGAAAAACATTGATTTACATTACATTAAACTACATTGCATTACATTACATTGCATTACATACTCAGATGCATGCATGCATGCATGCATGCATGCATATATATATATACATACAAGGTGGTGCCCAGCCCGCGCTGGGGTGGAAGTTTCGAAGTCAATGGACTGAGCCGGTGGCGATTGACATGCGAAGGAAATGACATGAAAGAAGCCATGCGCAACTGACTAAATGAACCAGTGAACCGGATCAATGAACACATGAACACATGAACACAAAAGAACCAATGAACCAATGAATGCATGAACGCTCAATCACTGAATCAATGGACAAACGAATCAATGAATCACCGAATCAGTGAACCAGCGAATCAATGGCCCAATGAACCAATAAACCAATGAATCACTGAATGAACGAATCAATGAATCAATGAACCAATGAATCAACGAATCAGTAAGTCGATGAGTCAACGAAGCCATGGCTGAACGAACGTACGAATAGATGGACGGATGGATGGATGGATGGATGGATGGGTGAGCTACTTTTTTTGTTGAGCTACTTCTTCGCTGAGCGACCGCTTTGTTGAGGCACCTCTTTTAGAAATAAAGACAAACAATCATCTGTATGCAACACGGTCACTGGGGCACAGCCACGCACAAGAGCTCCTTTCTTTAGCAAGACTAAGTGGTGGTGCTAGTTGCGGTAGGTTAGTTACAACATGGTTTGAAGGTCCAAAAATCAGACAAACATTTCAAAAAAACAGAAGACATTTTTTCCGTCAGAAAAAAGAAGTAAACAATAAAAAAGTATAAAAAGAAATGGAAGGAACAAATGTACTTAAACAAAAATACATATAGATAGAACTCAAGTGATTTTACTTCATTCTATTCAATCTGTTCAGGCAGAAGCCTATCAAAACTTATTTCGTTTCGAAAACGCTGGCCGCGCGGTGCCAAACGTCTGACAACAACTGACAAAAAAGGCGCATCAGGAACCCATGTCGTTGGTGGTCACGTGTAGCAAGGTACCTCATCGATCCATCAAAGCAATGTCAGCACAGGTAGGGACAAGCAATGCAAAGGCCGGACCAAACATGGACGCAAGGAATGGATTCATTCCTGCCATCATTGGGTTGCCGCACGGGCCAAAGGACCATTGGCTGAAGACGACATGGGTGAGCACTGAAGTTGACATGAAGGCGCTCAACAACTGACCGCGCAAGACTCCGCGATCCAAAATGCCACCAAAGCGCAAACAACCGTAGATTTTTCCACAGCACAATGCCATGGGCACCCTTGCAGCACGTATGTGATTTCTTTTTCTCTTGTCAGACTTTTTTCCATCATTTTTTACTTTTCCACATTTTTTCGTCAAAAAGAGAAAGAAAAGAAAAACAAAGAATATGATGTCAAGACTGAGTCCAAAACCAAATGCAGGTTGTCCCACTGGCGCGAAACCCAAGAGAAAAAAGAAGAGCCACATTTTTAAGTGCTTTTTTTGACCATTTCTTACCCCCTGACGGTTTTCTTTCCATCCAAATTCAAATGGCGGTATGACACGTCGATGGTCTGGATTGATGGCCATTGTTTATTTTTTTCCCTAGGGTTTTTGCTCTATCTCCGCTATGCAGTTCATGTTTTAGAATATGGTTCCCAGAAATCATCTCTAGTGACTCACATTTCGACATGTTTTCTCGTTAATTTTGTTTTCTGTTGTTTCTTGTGTTTCTTGATTTGTTTACTTCATGTTCCTTCGTTTCTTTCCTTTTTCAGGTGTTTTCACTTTTCATTTTTGCATTTCTTTTCACGTCTTTTCAATTTTTCATGTCCTGCATTTTTCTCTTGACAAACCATTACCAACCCAGACCACTTGCATGTCGACCCACTACTTAGTTTTGCTGATTTGTACGCACAAAGCGTCTCCTAACGAGTCATGTGGCTACTTGATTGTAGGTTTTGCGCTTTGAAAAATGATTCCAAGGCTGGTTTTGCGAGCTCAAGAACGAACACCGGTAAAGATGCTCTTAGGAAGTAGCCAAGCAAGCAAGTCAAAACTTGCGGTGGCCATCTACACAAAAAACAAAACATGACTCCTGGGAATTACCCAGGCAAAGGACTCTTGGGAACCACACAGGCCCTCAAAAATAACTTGGGACTAATTGAAACCGAAAGACAAACCCCCAAATCCAGTGCTTTGAAAGATAGCAACAGTTCACCTCATGAACTTGTTTTTTCCTCGCTGAACAATCACCTAGGCATGCAGAAACAATGATGAAGAAACTCAAAAGCGATGCAGAACAACAAGGAAATAATTGGTTCAAAAACTTTGTAGCACTGAAACAACGAACACATATAAAACTTGGCGGGGAAAAGCAAGGGAACAACCGCATTAATATCTAATGGTCTACTAAAAACAGTACCTCTCATATAAATTGAGAAAAATAAACAATAAAGAAAGAAGAAAAACATTTATAAGATAACCAAAAAGATACCTTCGATAACTTGGAAACTAAAAAAGTAACTTCGAAAACCATTAGTTGTAAGTTTGATTAAAATTATGGAAATTGAGGAAGATATGGCTTCAGTAACTTGGCGGTCTGTTCTTGCAGCTACCTCTTCTGTAGCTTCTGCAACCCAATTCTTCTCTTCGCGCAGCCAGCACAATGCATTCAGCAACCTCCAGCTGCAAGGCCACATAGCGGGAGCGTCACTACAGTCTCGTGCATTTTGTTCTCGACATCGAAGCCCGGAACCGCGGAATCACAGACCCTACTTCGGCGGTCCCAGAAGCGACCGTACCCGTAAAAACAAAGGACTTCGGCCTGAGAATGTCTTCACCCATGGATTCATACGCTCCCGGACCCTTTCACTTCAGGTTGACATACATATGTTTTGTATGAGGTATCTGGGTAATGTATGTGGTTGCCTCCTCCCCCCTGTGGTGTGGGGTGTGTGGGGATGGGGGGGTTGAAGCAGCATATCAGCCGTAGATGAGCAAGTATACAGGAGCGCCATGAGTGGTATCTGGGATGCATTTAGGGATGTAATGGGTAATCCATCAACAGTAGGATAATACATGCGTAGCTTATAGGCACGCTATTTGTCGTTATGTTAACGCTATTGGTGGTCAAATAAGTAAGAACGAAATTAGGTAATATTCAGACAGAAGTCAGGTAGCACATATTTATCTATATAATATATAAGATTATATGATATGCGATATATTTAGTATCTAGGTATGTTCTAGGTAGTATGGCTCTCAAATGCTGCAAACAGGTTGCAGGTCGAAGGTTGTGGCTCCGACATGCTGCAAATAGCATGCATATGGGAGGCGGTGGCTCGGTTTTTTTTGCGGGTAAGGGGGGTACCATACCAGAGGAGGGTGGGCGCGGAACTGGGAACCGGTAACTTGTATAAAGACCATTAAAAAATATCTTTGTTTGGCCTTCTCTTCTACAACTTCGAGAAAGTCCATGTCACAATGTAGGTCCTTGAGTTCTCCTTCTGGAGACTTGAACTTAGCCTCAATCAAATCGGGAACTGCAATGCTTCCTGGTGAAATGAAGATGGTCAAATCCAGCATGGCATTCCCGTACAATGTGTACACCATCCAATTTGGAAGCGGCATTGCTTGGCTTCTGCGATAGAACGCGCAGCGCGGTACAGGTATCTATAAATTTGAATGGTGTTGATTGGGCAACTTGATTTCGAGACTTCGTGCCAAAAGCTTACAATTACCAAAAGCCGGGACCATCCTTTGCAAGTCTCGCTTGCAAATGTCCGAAACCCAGTGATACTGAAGCATTCCAACATGCAATTCTGACAGTTTTGAGCAAAACATGCACTACGTGGAACCACTTGCAGAGACTGCCTGATCTGAAATGCACAGAATAGATGCCAAAACTGTTCCTGTGAAGCTTTTGCCTGTGGTCTAATGTTGATAGAAAACATGGCAGATCCAATTTCAGATTCAACGCTGGTGTCCCTGAAATGACGCGACGCCTCCATTGCCTACCTTTCAAAAACCTAACAGCGCATGTGATGGCCCTTCCTCGATGTTGGGGGAAGCCTTATTATGCATAGAAACTGAACGTTCTAAAGACTTCTCAGTGCAACTGCTCCTTCTTGAACCGTGGACATTGCTCTAGAGGTGTACGCAATCCTGTTCCTATTGCGGTAGCAATCCAGTTGTATTTATATTTGCGTAATGCACCAACTGATAAATAGATCCCCTTTGCTTCCCGTCTGAACATATCACTGCAAATCCCATGGCCCCTTAGGTCTCTGCTGTCGCAAATCCTTAGCATCCAGGCTATTGGAAGCTGCCAGTCACATCTTGATGCTGTCCCCCTCTCAAATTTTAGGTAAGCAAGATGCAGCCCACGAACCCGAATGCAGTCGTGGAAAACACTATAATTGTGAAGCAAGTTATTTGTGGAATGTGCAATGGGGTGGAACGCAAGGTGTGGAGTGTGAAGAACGAGGAGTGTTGAGTGGGGAATGTAGTGTGTAAGTGTAGAGTGTGGAGTGGGGATTGTCGAGTGTGAAGTGTAAGTGTAAAGTGTGGGGTGGAAAGTGCCAAGTGCAGAGTGTGAAGTGCAAAGTGCAAAGTAAAAACTGTAAAGTGTAGAGTGTGGAGTGTAAAGTGCAGAGTGTAGTGTAGAGTGAGAGTGTGGAGTGTGGAGAGTAAAGTCTAAAGTGTAAAGTGTGGAGTGTGAAGTGTAGAGTGCCGAGTGCGGAGTGTCAGGCTTAAACGTAGAGTGTAAAGTGTAAAGTGTGGAGTGTGGTGGAGTGTAAATTGTAGAGTTTGGAATGTGGAGAATTCGGAGCGTGGGGTGTAAGGTGTAGAGTGTAGAGTGTACTGTGTAGAGTGTAAAGTGCAAAGTGTAGCGTGAAAAGTGTGGACTGTAAAGTGTAGAGTGTGGAGTGTGAAGCGTAAAGTGCGGAGTGTATAGTGTCAAGTGTGGAGTGTAGTGTAGGAGTGTGGAGTGTGGAGTGTAAAGCGTAGAGTGCAAAGTGTAAAGTGTAGTGTAAAGTGTAGAGTGTGGAGTGTGGAGTGTAAAGTGTAGAGTGCAAAGTGTGGAGCGTAAAGTGTAGAGCGTGGAGTGTGGAGAGTAAAGTCTAAAGTGTGGAGTGTAAGTGTAAAGTGGAAAGTGTAGAGTGTAGAGTGTGGAGTGTAAAGTGTAGTGTGTGGAGTGTGGGGTGTAAAGTGTAAACTGTAAAGTGTGGAGTGTAAAGTGTGGATTGTGGAGTGTAAAGTGTAAAGTGTGGAGTGTAAAGTGTAGAGTGTAAAGTGTAGAGTGTGGACTGTGCAGTGTAAAGTGTAGAGTGTAAAGTGTAAAGCGTGGAGTGTAAATTGTCAAGTGTAAAGTGTACAGTGCGGAGTGTAAAGTGTGGAGTGTAGTGTGGAGTGTGGAGTGTAGAATGGGGGGTGTGGAGTTTAAAGTGTAACGTGTGGAGTGTAGAGTGTCAAGTGTCAAGTGTGGAGTGTGCAGTGTCCCACGCCTCATGCGATTTACATTGTGTCACCACTTCACGCGCAAAAACGTGCAACGTGACGCGTAACGACATTACAACCTCCTTTGACACCTTGGAAAAGTAGAGGTTTTGCAGCTTCCCCGATAGACACGACGATGCCACAAGAAAACCAGAGCATCGAGACGAAACATGTTGGAGGCTCAAAACAAGCATTTCGTGCAAGACGTCCTCAAATTTTCACGCTTTGTAGCTACAACATTTTTTCATGAAATCCAAATCGACGACCTCAAAATCGATGTTTCGTGCGAGGCTTCCGTCAATTTTCATCACATCCCACAAACGCCACGCTTGCCAGGGAATTTGCACGTTGTCACCACTTCACGCAGCAATGCGATTCGCAAAAACACGCAACGCGACGTCTAAAGTGCTGCCCCTGCCACGCGAAATGACGCTGGAGGTCTCCAAAGTGCTGCGCCCTAAAACTGCAGCTCATCTTCTGAAAATGGCACGAAAAATTTGCGCCTGACACACATCACGAGTTTCGACACGGCATGACGCACGTGGGAATGTCACAAAGCGCCACGGCTGCCACGCGAACGAAGGTACGCGATGTTTGGAAGCTCCGAAAGTGACGACAGGCCATAGGCACGCCTGCCACGCGATGTTTTGCAAAGCTCGCTATAGGCACGGCCATACGGCCATCGCGCGGACACGCGCGGACGGCTGCGAACGGTTGCGGACGGTTGCGCAACGTCTGGCGAACACAGCTTCAACCCCCAAACCACCAGGGTGAAACGGGAACCCTTGCTACGCATTCGGGAAAAATGTGAACAAATGCATTCATACTATTCCAAACTTCATTACATACCAGCGTAAATAGCTTGCCAGTTTGCTTGCATCTAACTGAGTGTGTGGGCATGCGTGTTGAGCATCGCAATCTAAGTTGATAGGTTTTGATTTAAGCGTCGTCTTCCGAGTCTGATAGGGTGTTGCCAAGCTGGATCCTGGAACCCATTGGAATCCAATGCGCAGGTGTCAAGCAAAGCCAAGATTTGCAAGCAGAATGTTGAATAATATTGAATGAGCAGTCCACTTATATCGCTGTGTACGCTTAGAGATCCTTTACCTACGGAGGTGATGTGTACAGGATATATATATACAGTTGGGTTCTAGCAATGTCGGTAGATACGAGCCCCTACTCAGCTCGAGTTGGTTTCTGTATGCTTAACTTTCAAAAGCATAAGTGGTTGAGCGCAGAACGATCCCAGAGGAGAAGCGCCCATTGGTTCGCAAACCTCAAGCGCCCAAGTAGCATCAACAACATGCACAATCCTTGTTCACATACACCACACATACCTGATCAGACAAACTATCTAACACACTGAAAAATAAAGACAAGCAAAAACACACCTTCTCCAAGAAATCAAGGGAAACAATGGGAAAAGAACCTGCGTGGTCTTGAGGTTAGGAATCACCTGTACATGGTGTAGTTAAAGCGGTGCACCTTGGTGATCCTTGGTGCCTTACTGCCCCCAGCGAGCCAAAAGTTTCTCTGGTACAGCTTGCCATTTCGGGCCACCTTTTGCGGCGCGAGCAGACTATGGCTGACTAGGGGGAGAGCATGAGAGGACTTCAAGAAATGGACACTTCAAGTGTTCGAAGTCGTCGGGCATGACGATTCAACCATCAGGCGCCCCAGTTTTCCAGCTCAAGAATCTCAGGAGTTGAAACAAGGGGTTGTCAGTGGAATAGGTGCGCTTGGTGTACAAGGTTGATTTTCCACGGGTTGCATTGGGAACTCCAAGTAGAAATACTTCTGTCCATGATACGGCGAAAATCCTTCAGCTATGTCCTTTAGCATCCTCCAAAACATTCAATCTCTGAAAACTTTGTAGCTGCTCCAACATCACCGGCCTTGATGACAGAGTAGCCGGACGCCTCACAACACTGCCCTCCCACAACATTTCTATTTACATGGTTGACAGACTCTAGAGATTCTTGCATTGTTGCTTGGCAGCCCTTGTCTAGTGTGTATTCAAAGTATATATCTGTCCATGTGCCCCTGCCTGCGTTCTCTAATATTGGTGCATGCACAACATATGTCAGGTTGTGGGAAAGCTCCCAAAGAACTCTCTTGCGTCTCATCATTTAAAACCTGTCTGTGGCAAAGGCGGCAATATAGTGAGGAACAGCAGAGAAAAGGACTCTGGTTTTAGATGTGTACACATATGATATGTACATACTGTTTACCGGAGGAAGTTTAGAAGTCAAACTTCCGACAGATGAAAAGCAGAGATTGGAAGAGTCAGAGAGAAGAGAAGAGTAGAAGAGACAAGGGCAGAAGAGAGAAGATCAGAGAAGAGAAAGAGTCAGAAGAAAGAAGATGCAGGCGCGAAAAGGTAGGAAAGTTGCGAAACACTGTGTTTTTCCAATGATTTGTGGCTCCGGAGGGTCGAAAAGTAGGCTCGCTAAAGCGACGGGTGCGGAGCCATCTGGCCAGATGAGAGATGAAAAATTGCACGCCGTTGTGGTGCGAAGCGCATTTCGAAGTCAACATGTACAAAACACCGCATGCTCGGACCACTTTTGGAAGTTGAGATGTCTAAAAAGTGCACGCCGTTGTGGCGCGAAGCACATTTCGAAGTCAAATGTACAAAACATACCAGGTTCGGACCACTTTTGGAAGGTGAGATGTCGAAAAAGTGCACGCCATTGTGGCGCGAAGCACATTTCGAAGTCAAAATGTTAAAAGCACATAAAAGCACCACATGTTCGCGCCACTTTTGGACGTTCAGGTGTTGTTTCGCGTGGCAGGCGCAAGGGATTGTGCAAAACGTGAGGGTTTTGTCGCATTTCCAAAAACGATGGCAGGCATGGGGCATTTGAGGATCTGCAAATATGCATTTTCCGTGGCAGGCGCAGTACTTCGCACAACACTATAGTACACTACAATACACTACACTACAATACACTACACTACAATACACTACACCACACCACAACTACAACTACACTACACTAATCACACTACATTACAACTACAACTTACAACTCCAACTCCACTAGACTACAACTACAACTGCACCTACAACCACAACTACAACTACTGCGCTACACCATTACTACATTTACTACAATTAAGACAATTACAACTTCAACTACACTACAACTACAACTACGACTACAACAGCGACAACAAATACAACATTACAACATTACAGCTTCAACAACATCAACACCACAACGACTACAACTACAACTACAACTACAAATACAACTACAACTACAACTACCGCGCTACACCACACTACATCCAGGAGTTGTGAGGTGACCGCTGCAGCCAAAAAAGCACAACTCCAACCACCTTTCGGTCCATCAGTGGATTTGCTCTGCCATCCGTGAGTCACAACAACCAACCCTTCCTATAGGTTTCCTATTTTTGAAACTTCCGCCGCCGCCTTGTGCGGTACTACTGGTATATATATATACATACCACATCAAATATGTACTACAAATACTATATCTCTTCAAAAGGCGGCAGCTGCAAGTGGGTTTGCTTTTTCAAGGTTTTGCTTTGAAACCCCTGTGGGGTGGCAAAGGTTCTCTTGGCAGGTGCTAAGTCAAACTGCGTGGTGGCGCTACATCGGAAGGATCCCAAAGAATGTCATACGAAAGGTTGGTGCCAATTTCACCCAATTGCCAAGTGATTGAACTGATAAAACATGATGCATCGTCGAAGGTCGCCGCAGTCTCACTATCCATGTGGCAAACAAGGATCGTGCCAGGTGTTTTTCCGTCTGTGATGCGTCTTTGGTGTATGTAGTACTGGTGAAGCAAATGCATTCAGAAAGTATCACGAATAAAAAAATCATGACAAATCATGAAGAATAGATTTCAAATATGGAGAATCATTGACCTTTTCATGAATCATCTCCAAGGCCCTGACTAGCTTCTGCAGCATCATTTCCCAGTCCTCCAGCGAATGCTTTTCAGTCAACGAGGAATACCTCCGCAGGCAAAAGCATGCTGGACAATGTCATCAAAGTCTCCTACCCTCTTTAAATTTTTTGCGTTCGGTGGTATCTCCAGCATTATCTTTCTGATATATAAATTACGCTCACCACTTCTACAAAGAGCTTTACACATGTGCACAGTCAGCCACAGGTCTACGCATCTACTTTTCATTATTTTCAATGTTTATCCATAGTGGGCAAATCGTTGTGACTGAGAACGTGAACGTGACAGGAACTTTGTAGCGTGGCTTCTTGAGAGTCACCCCTCTGTATATAGAAGCCAGAAAACCAGCATCTTCATCGCTACAATTCATAAGGCGATGAAAATCCAACCAGAATATATAGTAACATCTAGAAACTAGTGGGCGGTGTAGCTTTACTTGATAAGCTTTCAGATGTCTCAATATGTCTCTTTGACCCCTTTTGATTTTTTTTGCTCAAAGTCGGTTCGCTTTAATTTTGCTCAAATCTTGCCACGGCATGCTGGCCACTAGGTATGTTGGCGCGTCCACTTGACTCTGAGCTCCTCACAGCATATTCTGCGGCCCCTAGGCCGTTTCGGCCCGTTGGTTCAAAGCAGAATTGAAACAGTCGAGCTTGGATGAATAAAAAGGGGAACTTGAGGGATGAGCTGTGATGATGCTATGATGAGCTTGGACTTGGTACAGTATCCTGCTGCCACCAAATCAGGCCATCTGCAGATGTATCATTGTGGATTTCATCAGCAATTTCTTGAAACTCTTCTTGATATGTGCCAACTTAAGATCAAACAGTGAGTAGTGGTAGAGGATGCTTTCTCACCGCATAACCCCAGGAATACCTGAATAGAGATCATGATGGACTCATGGACAATGGAAAACGATGCAACCAACTGAAGTTGGAATTGGACAGGCGACTGCAACTTCGTGTTTCCTACGCCCTATGCTGCTGTTGCCAAAATTCGGTCAGACGCCCACCAAGATCATAGCGCATGTTGCCATCAATGAAACGCCGCAGAACAAAAGAGTACTGGCTAGGGAGTTATGCCGTGTCCTCCGTCGAAATCGGGAGCAAATCGATTTTGTAAAAGTTGTCGGGTCGACAAATCTGGCCGCAAATCTTCGCGTTTAAATTTTGCGATATGTGCTACACTTTAAAACCCTGTACGCTGCCGCCTGTACCCTGGAGCCGCCTAAGCTGCCTAAGAGCAACGTTTGACAGGCATCCGCACGCCTTGCGTTCGATTCTGAACTTGCACCATCCTTACGCCAGAATCGACAAAATGGTTGCTTTCCCTGGATTTCTGTTTCGACTGGTAAAAAGGTAAGCAACTCTATGGAACAAGAAGTGGACCTGTGCTTGGACCCGTCCGTATTCAAAAAATGTGGAAAATATTTGCCCCAACCGATCTCCATCCGCCTGTCTCTTGGCTTCTGACAGAAGTGAGCCAGGTCCGTGGCCAGCAGGGATCACAACATGGACGAGGTCACCAGCTCAGTGGAAACAAACAGTGAAACAAATGATGGGCACATATACAAGTAGCAACTAGAGTCCCAGACGCGACCAATTACTAAATATACCATGATATATCATATATATATATACTTGGATATTGTATATTGCCATAAATACATTTTATAGACTAGATCATCTTGGGATTTCACCCTGGCATCTGAGCTTCCCAATTTTTCGCTAGAAAACGGTGACGCCCTATACATTCATGCATCTCTAAAGAATCACCTTGAGACTGAGAGGGGGATAGAGGGGGTACACGAAAGGTAGGTGATCAAGAAGGGGAAGCCAAACCTGTGTGTAAAAACTGGCTGTGTGTAAAAGCGTGCTGAGCACACAGTTTTCTGTGTCATATTTTTCTTTGAAAAGGCATCTGTGTGTAAAAGCATCTGTGTATAAAAATTGCTGTGCGTAAAACCTTTTGTGCGAAACAAATCCGTGTGTAAAAACCGTCTGTCTATAAAAGCAGCTGTGCGTAAAAACTTCTGTGCGTAAAGGTTTCTGTGCGGAAAAAATTGCTCTGGGTAAAGTTTCTGCGTGCGAAACTTTCGGTGCGTAAAAACCTTTACGTGCAGTTTATGTACAAGTGTAAAAACTCCTGTGTGTTTTCTTTCATGCGCGCAAAAGCATCTTGGTGCAAAGCATCGGTGTATAAAAACGTCTGTGGGTAAAAACTTCTTTGCGTAAAAACATCTGTGTGTAAGGGCGTCTGTGTGCAACATTTTCTCTCTGCACAAACCTCTCTGTGTAAAAGTATCTGCGAAAGTTGCTCTGTGTAAAGGCGTCTGTGCGTAACGTCGTCTATTTGTAGAAACGTATCGGTGCAAAATGCCTTACCACAGCCAAAACGCAAGAAAAAATGAAAAAGAATCCAAGCTCAAATGATTGCTGTCGTTGACCTTGTTGATGATGGCGATGATGCGCGCAAGGCCCCACAAGGCGTCATTTTGGCTGCGTTAAGTCAATTTTGAAAAGCCTTCGGGACAAATTATTTTCTTCCAGTGATCATCAGTGATCCCCACCAAGTGACACTTTTTTGACATATTTTCTGACATCCTATCTGGTAATATCTGGTATTCACATTTTATCTCACATATTTTCTGAGATCCTTTCTAGCATTCTATTTGGTACATTTTGGTATATTATCTTCGGAAGTTCTTTGTGGTTGAGGTCCGGCGGGCAACGCTCTGATCCGATGCTCGCGCTTGAGGTCTGGGAAAACTGTGATCCGGAGCTTGCGGTGGAGGTCCGGCGGGGGACACTCTGATTTTGAGCTTCCTGTTCGGGTCCAGCAGGAAACACTGCGATCTAGAGGGTCCGGCGGGGATCACTCTGATCCAGAGGTTGCTGTTCGGGTCCGGAGGGGAGCACTGCGATCTAGAGCTTGCAGTTGAGGTCCGGCTGAGGAGAAGGAGGAGGCGGGCCAGCCAACATAAAGTCTAACAACCCTCACCTGACACGTGGTGAAAGCCCCCAACAATTTCGATGTCGTCGTCGTCGTCGTTGTTGTGGTTGTGGTGGTTGTGGTGGTTGTGGTTGTTGTGGTTGTTGTGGTTGTTGTGGTTGTTGTTGTTGTTGTTGTTGTGGTTGTTGTGGTTGTTGTGGTTAATGTGGTTAATGTGGTTAATGTGGTTAATGTGGTTAATGTGGTTCATGTGGTTCATGTGGTTAATGTTGTGGTTGTGGTTGTGGTTGTTGTTGTTGTGGTTGGTGGTTGTTGGTTGTTGGTTGTTGGTTGTTGGTTGTTGGTTGGTGGTTGTTGGTTGTTGGTTGTTGGTTGTTGGTTGTTGGTTGTTGGTTGTTGGTTGTTGGTTGTTGGTTGTTGGTTGTTGGTTGTGGTTGTGGTTGTGGTTGTGGT
>Ga0126342_10009144_pt1 | contig 17749 bp, 14 predicted proteins | sample Cyp1metagenome_FD_92528 | JGI IMG/M metagenome (GOLD analysis project Ga0126342, IMG submission 92528) | Coral microbial communities from Lord Howe Island, Old Settlement Bay, Australia - Cyphastrea 1 metagenome | ecosystem: Host-associated > Invertebrates > Cnidaria > Coral ... | reverse complement strand
GTAGTAGTAGTAGTAGTAGTAGCAGTAGCAGTAGCAGTAGCAGTAGCAGTAGCAGTAGCAGTAGCAGTAGTAGTAGTAGTAGTAGTAGCAGTAGTAGTAGTAGTATAGTAGTAGAGTAGTAGTAGTAGTAGTAGTAGTAGTAGTAGTAGTAGTAGTAGCAGTAAAGTAGTAGCAGTAGTAGTAGTAGTTGTTGTTGTTGTTGTTGCTGTTGTTGTTGTAGCTGTAGTTGTCATTGTAGTTGTCGTGGTAGTTGCAGCTGTAATGTAGTGTACTGTAATTAGCGTAGTGTAGCGCAATGTAGTTGTAGTTGTAGTTGTAGTGTAGTGGCAGTTGTAGTTGTCTATCTGGTGGTTTTGACGGGAAACAATTGTCCGCATGTGTTGACATAGTTTGGATAAGGTTGAATGTTGTTGCATCTGGAGGTAAAGAGGGTGGAGTGGAGAGAGGGAGGGATGGGAGAGGCGAAGGGGGAAACGAAGAGAAACGGCCGATTGGCGAACGTGAGGTCACTCCTTTAGCTGCATTGGAGTCTGCTCGGTCGTTGCCTGTGATACCTGTGTGAGATTTGACTTTGCAGAGTTCAACGTAGGAGTTGGATTGGAGGTAATGAAAGTAATCGAGAAGGAGAAGAGTTAATTCAAGATTAGTGGAAGGCAATGAAACTCCCGAGAGAAGATCGATGACATACTGAGAGTCCAAATGGAAAATACCGTGGAGGGTCCAATATGGCATTGGAAGCCTTCAATCTGATTGGTGTAAGGTATTGTATTAAAATCTCCCATTAGGATTGGAATGCGTTCGGATTTGTAGTGGTTAAAGATATTATTGAGCTGATTCCAGAACTGATGTTTACGGCGGTGAATGTCTGCAGTGGTGTGTCCTGGATGGTGGATGGGGCATAGATAGAGAATAATGCTACACGATGAAGTCTAGTAGTAAGAATGAGAACTGATATTCTAGAGTTCCAAGGGTGGAAATCATAGACGATGGGAAGGAGAGTTGTGGGCATCGCAAATCCTACTCCGGCATGTGGATCATCAGAGGATCCTGATAAGTAAATATGTGTATGGGAGAGTTTTAATAGGATGTAGAATAGTTTTTGGATTTTTTGCCTCGGGTTTTGGATTTTTTTTTGGCTTTCTTTCCCAGTACCGTTTGCCTTGTATTTGCAACAGTTTGGAACAAGAACCTGTCATTTTGCATGGTATTTGCTACATTTTGCTGCTTCAAACGTTCATGTGGGTCTCTTGAAGGTTCTTTAGGCTTTCATTTAAGGTTTCATTTAGGGTTTCATGTAGGGTTTCATTTAGGGTTTCAGTTAGGGCTTCATTTGGGGTTTCATTTAGGGTTTCATTTAGGGTTTCTTTAGGGTTTCATTTAGGGTTGCATTTAAGGTTTCTGGCTGAAAGAAACCCTAAAGAAACTTTAAATGAAAATCTGAAGAAACCCTAAATGAAACCTTACATGAAACCGTAAAGAAACCCTAAATTTCTTTAGGGTTTCATTCCAGGGTTTCCTATCAGGATTTCTTTTCACGATTTCCAAACGTTCAAGTGGGTTCCTTTAGGGTTCCTTTAGGGTTTCATTGGGGAGCAAGTAGTGCTTCAACAAGGCCATCATCAATGCTGTTGGGGTGGTGTTGAAGGAATTGCTCACCAATGGAGTCAATGGCAATGAGGGCTGATGATGCAACTAAGATGTACCATGGGATGCATGACACCCCTGCAGGATGAATATCTGAATTGTCCTTGAGGGAGATCTGCCAGTTGTCGAGGATAGTCTTCTGGTTGAACCTGATGAACTTGTCGATGTTCTCTGAGAACCATTGGCATGCATAGAGGTGGTCAGCACGGAGTCTCTCATTGATAAGGTAGCAGGAGTATTGGCTTGGTGAATCCAGCGGCTGGTAGTCCTCGAAGTAGAAGAACTTTGTTGCACATCTTGGCCTCAACGGTCTTGATTCTGTAGTCTCTTGTATCAATCTGAATCTGGGTGTAGTACTGCTCGAGGATGGTGTTTGAGTAAAATTGTTGGCTAGCTTCAAGCATGGATCGATTATTGGGCAAGGCGGTTGCTTTGGTGGTACTGTAGCATTGCATCCTTGATTTGGGCCTCTTGAATCTCAAGTGTTGGAGTTCTACTGATTGAAGGTCTGTAAATGGTCTCTTCTTTGTGAAGTCAATCTTCTGGAGTTTTCCTTTATCTGGATCATAGTGGTGAGCATCTGGTGTGGTGATATCGAAGGCAAGAAAATCTGCTCTGGCCTGAGGTGAAGCTCGTGGTTCCTGTTGTAGTCCAAAATCCAAATCTGAGAGCTCAACATCCTTAGCTGCTAGTGCTGAAAGGAACTCGCCCCATCCTTGGTCCATTCTGGGTTTCATTGTAAAAGCTCGATGTTGCTTGATGATTTCAAGTTCTTCAAGTGTCTCAGTGGTAGAAGATGCTGGAGTCGAAGTAGGTCGTGGTATTTAGGTGGTTCTTGAGAATCTTGGGATTCTGGCTGCTTCAAATCCATAGCTTCAATAGGGAGTTGCTTCAATAAATTGTGAAACGTACAGTAAGTTGCAAATGCAACAAAAAGTGAGAAATAGGGCACAGCCCAGTCAACATGTGGAAAATGAAAGTTCAATAAATTGAGGGAAAGAGAAATGACAACAGGGATGTGGGGGCATGCAGTACCAATGATTCATGACAGCATTGCTGACAGTGTGGCAAAAGCTATAGCTCGTGCCAAATGCCTTTACCACCGCCATAGCCAGTGTAAGTTGCCATAGCCCAAGTGAAGGTTGAATTCAGACATCGGAAAATAAATTCGACATGAAGCTTACCGCAGTCTCAGATTGCACCAACTGCGCAAGAATGAAGAAAAAGTTTGAAACCTCTGCGACATGTTTGTTGAAAAACGGCGGGTTAGCCACAGCCCATCACAGAAAGTTGACATGAAAATTGAAGCGCGTACTTCGATCCAGCGTCCCGGATCGATATCATAGCCGTCTGCGTTGGCTGCAGAACCATGACATTCCCTGCAGCCCCCTGCAACTAAGAAAAATCCAGGTACAAGTTTTACATCTATTGAGATGTTTCACACACACACACATTGGAGTTAAAATACTCAACTTCCGAAAACGCTGAAACCCAAAATCCAAATAAAATGAAAAACACATCTGTATTATGATATAGCCGTTGTTCTTCTCAGGCCATGATCTTGTTGACCATCACATGATACCACTCTACACTGCACCCCCTGGGCTTTTGCCCGGGGGCTGAGTGTATGCAACATTGCAACATCATGTAGTCCCGCGGCTACCGTGTACTACGAATGCTTCTTGCGTTCCTACAACTGCATCTATATGTGAGCTCGCACAATCTTTGCAGCCATGGGGGGAAGAAGACCCTCATCCACCACTAAAAAAATCTAAACAACAAGAATTTCTTCAAATCAGAATCTCCATAGCGCAGCTCAGACCTTAAAAGTATTTCAGTGTTTCCTTTCCGCGAAAACATTTTGAGGAAAACTGCTTGGACCGCACCAGAATGCTTTCTTGTTGGGTGGTGGCGCATGGGCTGACGCATGGCAACTGGGTGCTGGCTCTTTCGGCCCTGCAAACTTGAGATTTGACTGTTCAAAGTCTTTTGCCTGCAATGGCACAACCCCACCCCTTGATTTCAACTTGTGCTTGCCTGTTGTGTGGTTCTGCGTTGCTGTGCATGTGTGTTTGCCGGTCTGTGTGCGTATGCCCTGCTGTACACCTTAAAAAAGTGCTGGGCTGCATCGCATGTTCTATGAAGTCTCCGAAGAATCTCTCCAGACAGGTGAACACCCGTATGATCCCGTATGAATATTCAAAGAAAATTGCGTACATAGCAAAGGGTTGGTTGCAAAGGACTTTTCCCATGTGCCTCGGCAAAAGAACCGCAGGTGCCCATTGAAACAAACCTCCATACGCAGCACAGGGACACCACGTGTCTCAACTTACTGTACCCCAATAGAAGCAGGAGCAATCACGCCTACAATCCAGGCGATGCAAGCTCCTGGATTTGAGCAAAGCTGAGCATGAAATCGCATGAACATCAATCACGTCCGCGCTGCCTTCAATTTGAACGGCTTTGAGACCTTACATTCTTTCAAGTCTGAACAAAACCTATATATTCAGACTTGCGCACCTGAGCTTGAAAACCCCGCAGGGTGTATGATGAAGTATGTGCCCCTAGGCATCCTGAAAAAAAAATGAACAAATTGTTCCGTAGATCTGCGCAAGCATTATTCTGCCAGATCTTCGCAAACATCCCTGGAAAAGAATTTGATGCCAGTCTCGGCACTGCTGCGGCTTACCAAAGAAACTTAGAAGTCTATGTCTATTTTCGAGGCTTTCTCGATAAGGAGTTTCAAAGCAAAGAAATCTCACAGCAAAGAAATCTCGCAGCAAAGAAATCTCACAGCAAAGGCGTCACACAGCAAAGAAGCCTCACAGCAAAGAAGCCTCACAGCAGATAAGAAGCGAAGTCTCATAGCAAAGACATCTCGCAGCAAAGAAGCCTCACAGCAAAGAAGTCTCATAGCAAAGAAGCCTCACAGCAAAGAAGCCTCATAGCAAAGCACAGCAAAGAAGTCTCACAGCAAAGAAGTCTCACAGCAAAGATGTCTCACAGCAAAGAAGTCTCACAGCAAAGATGTCTCACAGCAAAGAAGTCTCACAGCAAAGAAGCCTCACAGCAAAGACGTCTCGCAGCAAAGAAATCTCACAGCAAAGAAGTCTCACAGCAAAGAAGCCTCACAGCCAAGAAGTGAAGTCTCATAGCAAAGACGTCTCACATCAAAGAAGCCTCGCAGCAAAGAAGTCTCATAGCAAAAAAGTCTCACAGCAAAGAACTCTCATTGTAAAACAATTTCACAGCAAAGAGGTTCAACTTTCAGTTTCTGAAGGAATTCTCGCACGAAACTTTCGTTTTCACATCTTGAACTGTCTGATCATGAGGGTAGTCTCGCACGAAAGCTTCGCTTTCACATCTTCGATTTTCAGTTTGTGAGGATATTCGCGCGACATGCGTTTTTGAGAGATAGCGGATGGGCGAACTGCTGTGTTTTGCAGTACAAAACGTGCCTCGGAAGACAGATGGGGAAGGTCTGCCGCACGACGGGTCCCGGACGGTCGCGGTCATGGTCGGATCATGCTCGGGTCAGCCCCGCTGTAGAACTGACGGTTCAGGCTTCCTTGTCGCAACTTCAAGTTGACATTTTTGAAGGTGGTCTCGCACGAAACTTTTGTTTTCACAACTCCACCTTGCAGTTATTAAGTCTCGCACGAGATGCGTGTTTGCTGTGGCAAAGAATATGTGTTTTGTCTGCGCCCTCCATGCGGACAAATCTGCGACGCCACACTCGCATTGTCTCAATTTGTGGCGCCATCATGCGCCATCCATTTTCTTTTTAAAAATCATTTTAAAACAGAGAGCGGGCAAACGTGCGTCATTTTGATTTTCGAAAAAGCAGTCACTGGCTGCTGGGGCAAGTGGCTGCAAGTGGCTGCAACTGATTGCAGCCATCTGCAGCGACTCGTAGCCACTTGCCGCCACGTGCCTTCTTGAAAAAAAATGATTTTGTAGATTTTATTTTTTCAAGATTGTCTGTAGTAGATTGCTAGCAGCCATCCACCAGCAGCTACCGCACCGACTCAAACATAGGTATAAAAGCTGTTTCGCAGGCAAAAAAAAAACAAAGGGCCAGATTGTTTGTATTTGAGGGCCAGCGCTCACTTGCAGCCAGCGAACTTACGACTACCTGTTTAGTAATTCTTGTGGGTTGTTTAATGATGGTTTACCTTAGTAGGTAATTAGCAAGCGTGGTTTGTAAGTCGCCATTTCGCGGGTCATAACATCTTTGAGTGTGTTCATAACTTTGGTTATTGACTATTTCATCATTGATGCAAAATCAAAGAATCAAAGGGTATATTTTAACTGGTGGAGGTTCGAATTCCATCGTCATACCTATGTCAAATTTTATAAACCAGGCCCTGCGGAGTTTTGAATTCGACCATCAATGGATTGGTTAAAGGAAAAATATCCATCTTAACAAATCTTAATCTTGTTTTTGCTGTTGTGGTTCTTGTTTTTGCCCGGCAAGGGTGAGAACTTGCAGCGTATCATCCAACATGTCTGAAGGTTGGGGACAAGACCTGACAGCATAGCACCCAAGATGATTGAAAGTTAAGGACAGGTCTTACAGCGTGTCATCCAAAATGGTTGAAAGTTAAGGACAAGATCTTACACCGTACAATCCAAGAAGATTGAAAGTTAAGGACAAGGCCTTTCAGCATAGCATCAAACATGTTTGAAAGTTAAGGGCAGGATCTTACACCATAACGTTCAAGATGCTGGAAAGTTAAGGAGAGGATCTTACAGCGTAGCATCAAGCATGTTTGAAACTTAAGGACAAGACCTGACACCGTAGCATCAAAGGTGTTTGAAGATTGAAGGCAAGGTCTCACAGCGTGGCATCCAAGATGTTTGTGATTCAAGGACAAGGTCTTGGAGCATATCATCCAAGATGTTCAAAGTTAAGGACAAGATCTTCGAGCGTAGCGTCCAAGATGATTGAATGTTAAGGGCACGATCTTACACCGTAGCACTCAAGATGATTGAAATGTTGAGGACAAAGTCTTACTCCACAGCAACCAAAATCATGCAGGATGCTTGAGTTCAGGACAAGATCTTCTTGGGCAGCATGATGCAGCATCCAGATCTTCCAAGAACTTGTTTTTGTTCCTGTTGTTCTCGTTTTCGTTCTGGTTCTTGTTGTTAATGTTGTTTTTGCTGTTCTTGCTGCTCTTGCTCTTGTTTTTCTTGTTTTTCTTGTTGTTGTTGTTGTTGGTTGTTGTTGTGGTTGTGGTTGTTGCTGTTGTTGCTGTTGTTGCTGCTGCTGCTGCTGCTGTTGTTGTTGTTGTTTGTTGTTTGTTGTTTGTTGTTGTTTGTTGTTGTTTGTTGTTTGTTGTTTGTTGTTTGTTGTTTGTTGTTGTTGTTGTTGTTGTTGTTTGTTGTGGTTTGTTGTGGTTTGTTGTGGTTTGTTGTGGTTTGTTGTGGTTTGTTGTCGTTTGTTGTTGTGTGTTGTTGTGTGTTGTTGTTTGTTGTTGTTTGTTGTTGTTTGTTGTTGTTTGTTGTTGTTGTTGTTGCTGCTTGTTGTTGTTGTTGATGATGTTGATGATGTTGATGATGTTGTGGTTTTTGTTCTTGATCTTGTTCTTGTGGTTTTTGCTCTTGTTCTGGTTCTTGTTGGTTAAGGACAAGAACTTACAGCGTATCATCCAACATGTTTGAGGGTTAGGGACAAGACAGACAGAATCTTAGAGCGTAGCATCCAACATGTTTGAAGGTTACGGACAAGATCTTACTTCGTAGCAACAAAGATTTGCAAGTTAAGGACAAAATCTTACACGGTAGCATCCCAGATGATTGCAAGATCAGGCTGGGATCTGACAGCGCAGCATCAAAGTTGTTTGAAAATCAAGGGCAAGACCTGACGGCGTAGCATCAAGGATGATCGAAAGTCAAGGACTTTTTGTTGTTGGTGTTGTGGTTCTTGTTCTTAGTTTTGTTCTTGTGGTTGTGTTATTCTTCTTGTTCTTGATCTTGTTCTGTTTCTTGTTCTTGTTCTTGTTGTGGTTCTTGTTCTTGTTCTTCATCTTGTTCTCCATCTTGTTCTCATTGTTATCCTTGTTCTATTCGTTCTTGTTCTTTGTCTTGTTCTTCTTCTTCTTCTTGTCGTTTAAAGTTGCTTTTGCAAGGTCTGTGTCGCATAGGCCGGGACTGTCTATCACACCGGGGGGGGAATTATAGACTAGATAATATTTTTCAACCAAATAGAAAGGAAAATTGCCACTCGTTTAGTCGAATGCTACGGTTCAATCTTTTGATTCTTTTGGGGGGTTGCCATAACATCTGTCTTTGGTCTACGGAATTCGCTACGAATTGTCTCGCAATATGCCATCATTCCTTGGCACTTGGCAGCTCGCACATTCAAATCTTTAAAAAAAGTGACAAATGCAAAACCATTGCTTTTTCAAGTTTTGAGACTTCGATGGAAAACAGCTGCTCGGACAAGCAGCCGCGTAGCCACTTGCAACCACTTGCAACCACTTGCAACCACTTGCAGCCACTTGCAGCCACTTGCAGCCACTTGCAGCCACTTGCAGCCACTTGCAGCCACTTGCAGCCACTTGCAGCCAGTTGCCCAAGCAGCCACTTGCAGCCACTTGCAGCTACTTGCAGCTACTTGCAACCACTTGCCGCCACTTGCCCAAGCAGCCACTTGCCCCGCAGCCACAAGCAGCCACAAGCAGCCACAAGCAGCCACAAGCAGCTGCAAGCAGCCACAAGCAGCCACAAGCAGCCACTTGCCGCCACTTGCCCAAGCAGCCACTTGCAGCCACCTGCAGCCACTTGCAGCCACTTGCAGCCACTTGCAGCCACCTGCAGCCACTTGCAGCCACTTGCAGCCACTTGCAGCCACTGGCAAGTGGCTGCAAGTGGCTGCTTTTTTGAAAATCAAATTGCGCACCTCCTGCGCCCACAATGTTTTAAAAAGCCTTCATTTTTTTTTCGGCTTTGGCGCCGGGATCCGTTTTTGGAGCAGGTTTTGGCGAGGAGAAGCTTCTGTCTTGCCAACGTGATTCTATTGGCTTCTGCAAGCTGGTGCTTGCAAATTGCATTGGGGTGGCTGCGTCAAAGTTGCTATTGCGCACGTAGTTCCATGATGTTCCATGGTCTATTGCAACTCACTGCTTGCAAATCCTATTGAAGTGGCTGCATCAATATTGCTCTGAGTTGCTGCTGCGAACGTAATTCTTTTTCCCGCTGCTTGCAAATCGCATTGGGGTGGCTGCGTCACTGCTGCTCTATGTTGCTATTGCGTACAGTAGTAGTTCCATGGTCTTTTAAAACTTGTTGCTTGCAAATCGCATTGGAATGGTTGCGCCAAAGTTGCGACGATGAGTTTTCGATGACTTTTTCTTTTTGGCTTTTTCCGTTTTCCTTTTGAATTTGCTTTTCAAAGGGCTTCAAAATGATACACTGGTACTTTTCGTGGCTTTGGCGCCGAGATCCGGTTTTGGAGCAGGTTTTCTGAGATATTCTGAGATGATCCGAGGGTGAGCTGAGAAGAGCTGAGATCAGCTGAGAAGATGTAAGAAGAGCTGATAAGAGCTTAGAAGATGTGAGAAGAGGACGGAAGAGATGAGAAGACATGAGAGGAGCTGACATGAGCTGAGAAGAGCTGAGAAAACCTGAGAAATCTGCGATGAGATGAGATGGGATGAGTTGAGACGACCTGACATGAGAAGAGCGGTGAAGAGCTGAGAGGAGCTGAGTTGAGACGAGCTTCGTAGAATGGAGAGGCTGAGAATAGCTGAAAAGAGAAGAGTTCAGATGAGCTGACAAGAGAGGAGACAAGCTCAGATGACATGAGAAAAGATGAGAACAGTTGCGATCAGCTGAGAAGGGCTTTGAAAAGGAAAAAAACATGAGATGAGATGAGATGAGATGAGATGAGACTAGGGGAGATGAGATGAGGTGAAAAACGTTGAGAAGACACAACATGAGATGAGATGAGATGGGGTGACACAGACTGCGGTGACAATGGGGTGCAATGAGTACTGTCCAAGAGAAGCTGCGATGCGATGAGATCAGATGAAATGAGAAAAGATCCAGCCTTGAAAAGACATGTCACAGGAGTGAAATGTCAAGAAAATTTTGCTGCGAGGCACAGAAGGCTTGCCCGCACCCTATAGGCACATTCTTTGTTCCGGTCTTGGGCTATAGGCGTTTCAGTTTTGAAACTTCCGCCCCCGGCTTGCCCGGGTACTACTTGTAGTGGGGAAGTTTGTGAGATGGGCAGGATCACCTGTCGCGTCTGCCTGGTGCCCTAGGAATCACGTGTACCTCCCATGAATGGCCTGTGCTTGGGGGGCGGGAAGGTCTGCAATGCGTATGTATCTCCATGTGAGCTTGTGTTCGAACATAACTCTGCGCATTGATGCAGGGCTGGGTACGGGGTATGAATGAATCTCCACGTGGGGATGGTGAGTGTGCGTTTGTGGGTGAGTGGGATATGATATGAATGTGGTCAGAAGGGTGGGGCAAAAAGCATTCTACCAAATTTATATGGGCTTGGGGTCGGGTGTAGGATAGCGATTCTGGTTTGCTTTTATTCTAGCGTGTCTGGGGTCGGGACAGAACTAAAAGGGTCTGCTCAAGTCTACTGCGTTGAAAAACTGCATTGTCTTGTCTAGAAGCCTTGCAGCTCGTCTTCTTGTAAGAATGTGGGATTGCAACTGCCACACCTTCCGCACGGAAACCAACCCAAGTCAAAACTGGTCAAAATACTTATTACAGTATTTTTTTGAGTGGGGAGTGGAAAGCCAGGCAATTTCTTCTCTTGCCTCGAAGTCTGCAATCTTGAATGTTGAAAATGGAGAGAACATTGACAAATGACAAAAAATGACGAAAAAATACGAAAACAATGAATGTTTTGCAATTGCTCAGCAGCCTCACCTTCGGGTGCCTTTGCTACGAAATGCTACGAATGCAAGCACAAAATCACTACAAAATAGCTTAAAACAATGCACAATTCGACGGTGGCTCTCCTGCAAGCACGGCAGCTGCTGTTGTACTGACCCGATTGACCCTGTGGCCCGGCACGCTCAGATTTGCCCACATCACGCGCTCAGCATATTCCACATGCGGTACAGGAACTACAAGCTTAGCAGTGCCATTGCTTTTTCACGCACGCCAAACGAGCTGAACTAGGCCAGCAAGGGATTTTGTGCTGTTGGCACCCATTCATCTCTGCGTCAAGATCAGCCATGTCTGTTCAACTTTTAGACCTGCAATGTTGGCATGGCTTGACTGGTGAACAATTGAGCACACAAGCTACAGCAGCATGCATCAAGGACACCGAGGATATTAGACACGATCGCTTACGGAAGCCACTGGTCACTGGCCTTCGAGTGGCTGCTATGGCATGCTATGGCTGGAGTGTTGGCATGCTGTTCTTTTGCACCGCAGAGTCCAATGTGACAGCAGCAGTGGCTTTCTGTCCAACCTAATTGCCCCTTTGAGACGGTGGCGGGTTTTGAAAAACAAAAAGGCAAGTGACAAGCACAACACCAGCATAGAACTGCCTTTGACATCGCCTTTGCTTGAGATGGTTTGGACTGCTTCAGGACAAAGAGTAATATGTTGCCATAGATTTCGCGTAGCTATCGAAAACATTCGAAAACCACTTGAGACATTGTTAGTCATGAGATGTCGTGAGACTATGGATTCCTAGAACGCCACGCTGTCCTGCCGTCCTGCCTGTCCAAAACTGCACACTCGGCTTTGCTGCTTCGCTTCTTCGCTTCTTCGCTTGGTTCTGGCGGCTGACAGCGGTTTACATGCACCAGGGATCACCAGGGCATCCAAGGCTGGCGCCTGGACCGAGCCCAAGCGAACCAAGCGGAGAGACACCGAGTTCTGGGCTCAGCGGGCCAATTGGAACAATGCAAAACAATCATACGAAATAAACAACCAAAACAACCAAAACAAGATAGGAAGCAAATGGAAGCAATATAAACAATCATGAGCAGTTATGAGCTATAGCAGCTGTGATGGACCAATGGCCAATGGCTTGCTGGCCTTTGCTGGCCATCGCTGGCCATCACTGCCCATTGCTGACCATTGCCCAGTAATGTGAGCTTTCTGCAGGACGGCTGTGATTCGCAGTCTTGGCCTGGACTGCTTCGTACGCTTCATGCTTCAATTTGGGGCCAGTGAAAAACAAGAACAAGTCATAACAAGTCTTTTGACAATCTTTGACATGCATCAGGATGGCTCAGGTATCGTTAAAAAACACATATGAGACCAAGCCATTTGAAAGGAAAGACACTCGCTTGTGCCTGACAAACTGAAGCATTGAAAGCAGTCTGGCTGCTATCTATTTTCTGCCGCAATATTGCAGACAGCCTGATTCAATTTCCAATTTTATCACAGCCTACTCACTCTGGAGAGCATAAAATGACTTAGGCATTCTCACCAGCTGACTTGGGCAGTTCTGTGATCTTTCCGATGGCAATCGTCCTCCCATCCACTCGGAGAGTGAAGCGGCCCAGCTGCTGCGAAGACTGGAACGTGTCCAGCGCAGTCGGTCTTGCAAGCTTGATGCTGCAAACAACGACCGAATCTGGTCTCGCAAACTGCGGGTTCTTCTCTTTTTTCTTTGTCTGAATGACCATCGTTTCATAGAGCTTCAAAATCTCACACTCCTCACTTGCAGTGTGCGCATGCATGACTGCGACATATCCTGAAGTCATCACCGGTCTATCAGGGCCCAACTCAATGAGATGGATTTGGGCCTTGAACTTTGTAACGACGGGTATGGGCTGGTTCTGGAAGCACAGGACGTAACCCTTCTTCAGCTCTTCATCGCTAATGTTGGTCATCTTCAGGGTCACATTTTCGCCACATGTTGCATACTGCATGTCAACATCATTGATGAAGACGGAAGCCACGGTGCACTTGTTGTAGGTTGGCATCACAATGCATTTCATGCCCGGTTTCACTGTGCCTTGCTCAACTTTCCCAATTGCTGTGACTGCACCCATGTCTTTGTAGCCTTCCATCATAGGGATTCTGACTGGCCCCTCAGCTTTGCGACTCACAGTGATGCCGTCCAAGGCGTCAAGCAAGGTTTGCCCTTGATACCAGGAAGGTGTGCCTTTTCTGTCTTTGATGTTGTCACCCATCAAGCCAGACATTGGCAAGAAAATGACTTGGTCATCCTTGTAGCCGCTCTTTTTCAAGAACGCGCCGATCTTCTTAACAATCTCATTGTACCTTTTTTCATCCCATTGGACTGTAGGGTCGTCCATTTTGTTGACTGCGCACACTAGCTTGTCCACTCCTAGTGTCTTGGCAAGAAGTGCATGTTCACAAGTCTGCCCTCCTTTCTCAAAACCCGTCTCAAACTCACCTTTTCTTGCGGAGATGAGCAGGACACCAACATCAGCTGCTGATGCACCAGCAATCATGTTTGGCACATAGGACTTGTGACCGGGGGCATCCAGAATTGTGAAGCGCCGGTTCTGAGTCTCAAAAGCTGCCCGCCCAACTTCGACCGTTTTACCCTTCACTTTCTCTTCTTCACTGGTGTCCATGATGAAGGCGAGGAACCAACTTTCTCCTGCTTTTCCTGCGGCTTCCTGCTTGTACTTCTCAATAGTACGGTCATCGACCATGCCACACAAAAACAAGATGTTTCCACAGGTGGTTGATTTGCCTGCATCTACATGGCCAATGAAAACGACGTTGAGATGCGGCCTGGGATCTGGAATCTTTTTGTCTGAATCCTTTCCAGCATCTGGTTTGACTTCCTCTTCTTCCTCTTCTGGTTCTGCTTCAGCTTGGGCCGGTGGGGCGGGTGGGGCCTCTGACTTTTTTTCTTTAGGTTCTACTTTGGGCTCAACCTTCTCCTCAACCTTGGGTGGTGGTGCTTCTTTTGCTTTCACCTCTTTGCTTTCTTCCTTCTCTGCCTCAGCTTCCCAATCCTCAGGTTCATCTTGTGGCTTCGGTTTCGAAACTTCTTTCACTTCTTTCACTTTGGTTCCTTCTTTCGGAGCTTCCGGAGCTTCTTTCTTCACTTCTTTCGCTGTCGTTGTAGGTGCAAGTGCGGGTGCATCTGCCTCGGCTGGCAGCTCTCCACGCTCGAAGGCAGCTGCTCGTGCTTTTGCGGCAGCTCTTGCCTCTTCCTGACTATTTGCCGCGTGCATAGCCGTCAAAAGAAACTGATGACACATAGATGGAGACTATGAAGAAGAAACATAAGTTATTGTCATGAGTCATAAGAAGGTATGCGATAACAAAAGCAATCTAAATGTGTATGTATATTATATATATACGTATATTATATCCGTGTGTGTGTGCATTCAACATAGAGAGAGGGAGAGAAGGAGTGTGCACGCATACGGTGTCATACCTATACAATCCTATACATATCTATCATGTATCTGCAGAGATTTCTCCGAGACATACAAGTGCACCCTCAGATAATGTCAACAGACACACAAGAAAAAGACTACATTACATACTTTCAATACGCGTGCCACCTTTCTCTTCGTCATCAGCAGTGTGCCACATGTGCAATTTACATGCTAGAGTCTGCTACAGTGCTAGAGCAAACTCGATTTAGTCCTGCTGTTTCAGCTGTTTTTCCTTCCTTTCAGCCGCCTTTCTCTTTTGCTCAGCTTGGTACTGGTCCAAAGTCATCTCCTCATCGAATCAATCGAAAGCTGCAAGGTCTGCTACAATGTCTGCTACAAGCGGGGAAAGTCATTCTGAGAAGACAGGAGGCCAATTTTAATTCTCGAAATGCTTGTATCAGGCATTTCGGGCGGAGCAGGTGAGGGCTCTCGATGGCTCTCGGACAATGCTGTCCAAGGAACATTGGATTCTTGCTTCTTCCCTGCTGACTTTCCACTTCCCTTGCTGCTTCGATCCTTGAGCAGAGCATATCAAGACAATGGATTATTAAAGATGATTTAAGTTCTATGTGTGGCTGTGTGTGTGAATGCTTCGCCATCTCGTTGAGCCCAAGGGAAAATATCAACAGCCCGGGCCATGACCTCTTAACCTGTGAGCATGAAGCACTTCACATACTTTCACCAATGCCATATGCATAATTTGTGCCATTCAAGGAGTCCTCCACAAAAGAAAGTCAGGCCAAATTTGAATCAAAAGATTTGGGTGTGGGCAGGCTGCTGCTACCCCAGACCCACTCTGCATTTCCAGCCATGGGTGGCACAACCATGATCATGGATTCAAGTCACGTACAAATTGATTAGGAAAGCAGCTGCACGCTAGAAGCAGTACTTCACTTGTTTGAACTTAGTTCTCTGACAAGCAACGTATTGACGTCGTAATTACGCAGAGATATCAAAGACAAATTAATAGATATGATATCCGCTGAATCAGTCTGAATCACGTTGGATCCAACTTCATGACCCACCATAAAACACGTGCAAGTAAGGATCAGAAGTCCCCGCATTGGCTCCGAATCCGCTGCCTTTTCCTCCAGACTTTCCTGCACCCAAAGGGCCCAGAGTCAGAAAAAGTTACGCTTATCATGGCCGTTTCCAGCTACATGCTTGAAAACAATGATTATATAATTAAAAATGTGAAAAAATGCGAGAAAAAATGCGTTTTGAAAATGCGATTGGAAAAAAATGTGAAACAAATGTATAAAAACGTGAAAAAATAGGAAAAATGTGGAAAAACCAGGAAATTGCATGTGGTTCCTAATTTAAAGTAAAAAGATGTAAAAAGAATTTACATTCATTGTGAACCTATTGACATGAATCATTGAAAATGAATATATGCTTATGTGGAATCCTAATGTTTAAGTTTAATATTCTATGAATTTAACATTGGCTTTCAAAGAAAACCTGAAAAACACCTATATCTGGAGAAAAAAAAATGGAAAATGGGCTAAGAAACAGGAACTTTTCAACTGCCATCAACTGCCTTTTGTTCCCATTTTTGCACATTTTATTCACATGTTTTTCACATTTTCAAAACGCATTTTTTCATATGTTCTTGAAATCGCATTTTCAAAACGCACGTTTTCACATTTTTTCACAAAAATGTGAAAACATGTGGAAAAAATGCGTTTGGAAAAAAATGTGAAAAAATGCGTGTTGAAAATACACTTGGGAAAAAATGTGAAACAAAATGAACATGTGAAAAAATGTGGGAAAAAAAGCGTTTGAAAATCCAGTTGGGAAGGTGGAACTCTGATTTTTTTTCTTCAGGTTTGATTTTTTTGGGTCCAGTTTTGCTGCAGTTACTTTGCTGCCGGCCCAAATTCTGCAGGTTGAAAATCTGAGAGGAGCAGTTCAAATCGATCAGAAGTGGACTGGGCAGATCGCAGATCTGTTTAATATATCTATAGCAAAGCAATGACTACCAGGAGCAAACACATAAAATCAAATGCAGAAGGAAAAGAGAACAAAGCTTCAAAATTGCTGTAAAAAATACACTTGTTTCGCATTGTTTTTACATGTTTAAAATATATGTTTCCCACATTTCAAAAATAATGCACGTTTAAAACACATGTTTTTCGCATGTTTAATTCAAACTACTACAACCCTTCTGTAGCTCAGTTGGCGATGATAAAATTACGCTAGTTCACAGAAACGCTGGTTTGCTCATTGAAGCAGGGCTGACTAAAACTGACTAGCCAGAGTGCAAATCAAAGGCAATGCGATCAAAATGCCACAGCCCAGCCTTGACTTTCTCCAGGAAACTGGCCCTTGGCATTGCCACCTTGCTGACCACCTTGACCGAATGGCTGACCGCCTTGTCCGCCTTGTCCGCCTTGTCCGTCTTGACCAGCTTGCTGACCAAACCCAGGCTGACCAAAGCCTTGCCTGGGGACGAAGATGAAATTTGTAAAAGGCAACAGCAACATAAAGCGACCAAGATCTGGAAAACGAATGCGATGAATCTATATAAATCATTATAAATCTATCCTATGATATCAATGATATCCATAGTCTGTAATCATATATAATCTATATTAAAAAAATCTGATGAATGATGCTTGGACGCCTTCAGAGGCTGGCATTGTAGCTACTGTATCTTCTTCATTTCATGGGGGATTTTTGATTGAATCCTGGATCCATCTAATTTAGCGCCACCTCCTGCAGCCCATGCGCTCAAGCTCAAATTTGCGGAAATTGTTCCCGTTTCAACTCAATCAATTCTTTTCTTAGAGCATCTACAGTATCATCCATCCAAACCATTCCAAACCAGATTTTCGAAGGGGATCCCGAAAAAAAGTGCTCAGCGAGATGCAGAACACCTCTTTTTCGCTTGCTCTCACGCCCACACTCGCAGCACATACAGAACACGGTCATGCGGACACAAGCACAATACAGATCATGTGAACAAAGGCACGCGCAGCCATTTCAACAGAAACCAATTCGAACAAATTCTCTGACAGAATGCAGTAGTGGTGACATGCCATGACAGAATATCAAGCACGTTTGACTCCGTTTGGCCACACAACACCCACATGGACAAAGTACGCACGTATCGGCACGTTTCCGGTCTGGGGCAAACATATGAGAATGAGGGGGGGCCTCGTTCCTTCGCTTTAGCTTAGACTTTTTCTGTCTCTCCTGTTTGGCGTTTTCTTCTCCTTGACTTCACCCTTTCAAACGATTTTAAACGTCTCTCTGTTGCACGATGCTGCACACATGCAGGGAAAAGCGTGTTTGGCTGCGCTTCGCTTGTGTCGAAGCAGCGTTTGTCTGCATCGACAGCCCAAATTTAGACATGCGATGGAAATGCGCAGATTGCACCACGCCATGCAGAGAGTTCAGTTTTGTGATGGGTTTGGGCAAGTTGCTGCACCAGCCCCACCCTTGACATCACCCTTGAAGCTCCAACCAACAAGCAGACTCTTTTGGGACCCCTGCTGCACGCTCTTGAAGTGCAAAAAACGGCACGCGTGGTATGAGGGAAAGGTAGTTGCGCCATGCCATTCCAGAATTTGTTATATTTGTTTCTGCAACTGCTTTGCATGCTATCTGAATGCTATCAGGAACAGTAGGAACTATATACAACAATCAATGTAGCCATGAAATATATATTCGGGAAGGAACATAATTCATTGCAAAGACAATTCACAATGACACCGCCATAGAACTGATTGGCTACCTAC
>Ga0126342_10009143_pt1 | contig 17750 bp, 18 predicted proteins | sample Cyp1metagenome_FD_92528 | JGI IMG/M metagenome (GOLD analysis project Ga0126342, IMG submission 92528) | Coral microbial communities from Lord Howe Island, Old Settlement Bay, Australia - Cyphastrea 1 metagenome | ecosystem: Host-associated > Invertebrates > Cnidaria > Coral ... | reverse complement strand
TTGGTATGCCATGTTGAGTTGTCACAACAGCGTATGGATCTAGGGCCCCTGTACGTTCGATCAAAAGTGGCAACACACATCCAAGGTCAATGCTTGCTTCCACAATCCATGCTTGATTCACAGGAAGATTCAATAGATATTATATATGGCTACCAAAATGGACTTCAGCTAAAAAATGACCAATTTTGTCGGTCCATTGTACTGACATGAAGTGACCCGTACATACCCATACCATCACATACCCACATGTCCAATATAATTCAAGGCAAATCACTAAGGCGCTTGTTTTTTTGGCACGACTTCGTGACTTCCTCGTCAAGGCCATCGAGGAGCTGGTGCTTTTGAGCGATCAATCGAATGTCTGCCCGGATGCGCTGTAGTGCGAATCCTGATGCAAAAATTCAGTGGATTGGTCAAGTGAACTAAGTGGGGCGCCATTGGACCGACATTTTGTGGGCATGTCAGTGCTCAAAAAGTATTCAACTACATGTATCTATATGCTCTATATATCTATTATATTTAGTCATATTAAATCTATATGTCCATTTGTTGTGGGTGCATAAGTTTGACCCATCAAAGGGCTGAACCCATGTGAAGTCAAAGGCCAAGAGGAGCCAATTCGAATGGTGTGAAAGTATGGACATGGATGAACAGTGGATGTTGTTGGCACATGGTGACAAAAGTACATTGCGGCAAGGTCCATTGAAGGAAACTCAGTCTCTACTGTAATAGTGTCTAACTTCCGCTCAGTGTCGCAAAGGAATATCAGATTCATCATTGCCGAAGGGATGCTCCATCTGCCGAGAAACAAATTCAATGCCCATCAAGCCTGAGCCAGTTGACAAGTAAGAAAATATACGAAAATATTAGGAACCTCTAGCCAACACATTCACAATTTCACATATTTCACATTTCCTGAGGCGAAAATCATGAAGTATCATGAAGTTGTTTTTACCCCAATAGCAGCAAAAAATCACGTTACACGTTGATGGAAGCAGCACCTTATCAAAGTTGATGGTAGTGCTTACGCAATTCTGTCAATGTAAAATCAAACTTTCAAGCATTATTAAACATTTACATCTACCACAGCCTTAGTCACTCCAAACCAGCCACGTGTTTGAAAGCTGGCTCCCCATCCTGAAAAGAGCTCGGCCAAGTGGCTGAAGCTTAAGGCTGATTGCATCAACATTAGGCTCACAGGGTTCACCTGTCCAATGATGGTAAAGGGGAAGCTGATGCAAAATACCAGCAGGATCGTTCGCATATGTACCTGGGTGATCCGCGGCTTCCAAGCAAACCCAACATCGAAATCCAACTGCTTCAATGAAGGGTTAAGAAGGGTGGTTTGTTTTCAACCACAGTTTTCTTCGTTGCTCTTTGCTGGATCTTAATGGATCTTATATACCTTTCACGTCCTTTCACCGAGATACTGCAAACGGCGCTGGACTTTGTTGGTTCACGATCATGTCACAGAATTTGTAGCTGCGAAACATGTTCGACGCTAGCTCATACATCCCACTGGCGAGCTCGCTGGAATATACCCCCAGCATTTGCCCGCGGTGGACAGTGGTGAAGATCGCATCGAAGCAGCAGTTGATCCGATTCCCAGATTGGGAAATCTGCCGTGCATCAACTGGATGCAAATGTGTGTCGAAGCTCTGCCATGATTCTACACCATTGGAAGGATGTGGGTCCTGTTCCTTCGACAATTGAAGTTCAATTAGAGCACATGCAGCATCCAGAAGGCCCAACATTCGATGCTCGTTGCACTCAATTTCATCGGCTCCAAGTTTGTCTTCACTTTTGTCCTTCAGGCAGGACAAATTCTGCCAAAGCAAGGTTATGGGCTCTAGCAAAGCAAGGTCAAGGTGTGTGCAAATTCTGCCAAAAGCCAGGTTTTACCCATCGGTCCAGAGAAATGACCTCCTGGTTATTGGCAGAACACATGGCAAGAGCGATGGCATTCGTCCCAACTTCCTGAACCTGTTGACGGGAAGCCTCAGATTGCGACGGCCAAATGTTGGATGAGATCACATGAGATCACATGAGATCACTATTTCAGCCATCAAACAATGTGCCGAGATCAGCCCCCTTTCGCCTCATCAACAACCACCACTTCACTGCAATATTGAGATGCTGATCACACCCACCGCATCGAAGTGTCATGGCACCATTTATGGCACCACTAGTTCCATGTCAAGCAGCCCACCACCGTTCATAGGACAACTGAAATCCTCAGTGGCTGATGGCCGTGGTGGGACATGGTTTCAGCCTTGCAACCAAGCCACTGAACGCCAGCAGAATCCTTGCGACGGAAGCCGGGAGCACATGGAGTTTTAATATGGTTTACGTGTTCGGCTTTCAGCTGGCACGGAACACCTTTTATGTGAAACTTATGTTTGAGGAATGTTGCAAGAACATGTAACATATACCTTCTTAAGTTGCGCAAGGATATGGACTTTCATCCGGAGAAACTCCACTGCAACAAAAATGCTCCATCAGATTCGCACATCGTCAGAGGTTTGGCGCTAGAATCATTAAAGGAGCTGCGGGCAAGAGTCGACAGTGGCAACGCTGTCAACTCGTGAACGCTAATCGGTAAACGAAGTGCTTTCCTGGACAGGATTTCACAGGTATTTCGAGCACAGCAATCTCACGCAACACGTACCAATCAACAAAGTTTCAACCACTATCCATATATTATACTATAAAGATCTATAAAGGACCCTACTGATAACATCTGATAACCATTCTGTTGTCTTCCTAATGATCACCAAGGACCAGCATCTTCCTGCCATCACCCTGGAGTCATCTCAAATCTGATCTGATGTGATTTTCGTGGATATTCTGCCAAGGTCTGCCAAGTAGGTCTGTCTAAAAATGGGCTATACCATGGTATAGCTTCTAAATAATAATAGATAATGGGCTATACCAATGGCTAATTATACCATGGTATACCATTGGGAAAATATGGGAAAATATGGGAAAATGATAATTAGCCAATGGACCAATGGACCAATGAGGTAGCATATTTTTAGGCAAACCCAAGTCATCCCAAGTCTCACTTGCTTTGGCATGGTCTTTGTCAGCAAGACCTTGGGTCGCAGGTCGCTCCTTTGCGAACGATCGACGTTTCGACATAGACAAAGGGTGACTGACAATGACTGACATATATGTCATACATGTCATATGTATTCAGACTGTATTCATATGTGTTGTGTCCACGTCAAATGTTCGCGGTTCATTTTTCAAAACTCAGCATGAAAATACTTTGCACGAAGTCAATACACTCACGTCAAATATGCATTCCAGTCCTTTCCAGTCCTTTCCAGTGTGTATGTTGTACGAATGGCATCTGATCTGCCTCTGAGAGGCAGCCACCAATCCTGAGCCCACACAGGGCAGCAGAGGTACCAATTCGATGGCTCGTTGAGCATCAAGTGACAGCGGTCCACGGCGGCTGATCCAAACCTTTTCCTCGGGAGGTGCCGTTTGCAGGTCTAATCAGTCTCAGTCCATATGAATTGGATGAAATTGAAGCAATGTTTCCCAAAATGTCCCAAATAAATGCAGCAAGAAAGGGGTAGGGGAACATATTTCACATCCTGGAACTGATTGCACCAGTAAACTGAGAAATACCCCCAATGAGATTCTTTTACCCGGGGACAGCACTCAGCCAGGCTTGCAGCCAGCAACGTTCTCATCGGAGCTCAAGTGTGCAAAGGCGACACCAAACATCACTGAACCTGGGAACTGACTCAAAAAGCACAGCCATGCACGGCCAAGCCCCAAACTACCAGCAATTTCAAAGCCAGCATCTATTGAACTACAAATAGACTGCATGATGACTGACATCTCATCCTGCTAGTCCATCATACTGAGGCTGAAAGGCAAACAATATACTTAATTAAATATACTTGATGTATTACAATTGTAATATATATATATATATAATAAACATATTATATATAGATACACAATATATACTGAGTATACTCCAAGATTTGACTTAGGTTTGTACCTCATGCCATTCTGCACCTTTGCTTTCTGGCCAGGATCGGGGTAGCCCAGTACCATCTAACGCGTCAACCGGCAATGCCGCCGATTGTTTCAGCCGGAGAACCTGTCAGTCCAACAGAGACAAGCACCTTGGCCACTTTGGGCTGCGCAGCTTGACGGCTAGTGCGAAGAAATCGCACATGGCCTCGAAGAAACCAGAGACGGAGACATCAAAGTTGAAGAAAAGCGATGGAAAGCGATTGAGATGATGTTTGAATGTGGGTTTGTCAAAAAATGGTTCTGCCCTGAAAATCCACTGGGTAATCATTCCCCCATCAAACATATGGGTTATACGGACATACCTAATTTTGAAAGGAACCCTTTTGTCCGACGGCTCAGGCACTCCGCAAGCTGCATCGCCAGTGCTGCAGGAGGGACATCAGAGCAGACGGCTACCCGGTTGCTGCAGCATTGGAAAGAAAAATGATTGTGACATATTGTGACATGTGACTGACAATGTGGGTTTGCCTAATAAAAGGGAAAATGGTGTGCCCCAAAATCTCATCGTTGAGAAGACAACATACAGGCAATGCCCCATTTCTTGACACCCGTTGTCCATCGGAATAGCCGATAAACCCGTGACAGCAGATCTGGAGGCCTACATCCCTCCCTGTAGTAGGGGGTTCATCCACAGGGTGTAAAAATGCGAGATGTAGAGGACTGACGTCACAAATTGAGGCATTCTTGATTATATACTGTAGTCATCTGTAGTCAGTACAGGATGAAGTGTGTTTCGGCATTTTTTCGGCGCGCTTGCTAGTTTCATTCTGAGTCTTTGTGTCCTGTGGGGGTAAAGAACAATCATCCGGAGCGGCTCAGAGGAGTTATGTGAATACTGTAACCTTTGCATGCTGCGGATAGACGCGAGGGTGAGTCACAAATGGCTCAACGGCCAAACACTATCAAACACTCAAAAAGTGAACGTGCTTTTGCGGTCAGGAATGAATATCCACAAGATTTGGGCGGTTTAAAACCATGAAGCCAAATTCAAATCTGGAATTTGAGCATCCAATTGGGTGGACTAGGGGCTAGAGATTATATACTGTGTGAAGGTGGCGCCAGGAGCCAAATAGTGCACTTCCACTATTTCCAGGCAGCATCTCCGGCTTCATTGCGATGTTTAATTTAACATCAGACACCAAGAAGGGATCACAGTTGCTCACAAATTCTCAGACAATCTGCAATGCAAATGTTTCGCACACTGGCTGATACTAGTAGTTTCATTTAAACAGCTGAAAACGTCCAAGTAATGTGCATTGTAATCATTGTGTGTCCTCATTTCAAAAGATGAGTCTGAAAATGTGCGAGCACTGGGAAAATGAAGACTCCTGGTTACTGCCGGCGTAGCTGAAAGTGCGGGAAGTGACCCAGCATACCAGCCGAAACAGCAAAGATATGCAAAGATGACTTTGAAAATCGTTGAAAGCAAGAAAGAGTCTAAAGAATTTCTGCTGGCTGACGACGTCGACAATCACATCGACTATGTCAGTGAGCATCGTTGTGAGACTGTAGTGAAACAGAGAATATCCTTATTCAACGGCGGCGGCATAGGTGCACCCACGTCTAATGGGATGACTCGACTAGAATTTCCAGGTTACAAGGGTATCTCCATCCTCTTCCACCTCCCACTTGTCCCATGCGGTCGGGCTTGCGGAATTCAACATGTCGACTGCAACTGATGCATCCTGCAGGGACACGACACGGCGTAATCATAAGGGTATTGGGCGCCGATGTTCCATTGCCAGGTTAGATTACCATGCAGAGGGCACCAAGTGCTCGTATCATAAAAGGGGTTCTTCTGTATCCATCAGTCTCCCCTTGAGGGTCTACATCTGAAAGCACATGTCAGTTCCCTGAGCAGCTGTCCCCAGCATCATTGCTGCGCTGTGTTTCTCTTGCGCTTGCGGGTTTGGATGTTTGTCGCCAAGTGATGCTCTTGAAGACGTCCATGTACAAGTAAAGATCAAGGAGCAACACCGCAAAGAAAGGCAGAACTGGTAACCTCAGCGGAACTTGTTGGTTCTAAAGGTTCCGTAGCAGGACATGTGACATGTCGCATCCAACTCTTGGCCAAGCAGCACGCTGTTTTTTGGAGTCAGCCATAGCACAGCTTCCATGCTGATCCACGTGCTGGCCACTGCCAGACTTATGGCTGGAGAGATGCAGATAGACAAGCACAAACCTGCAGAAATGCTGAGGCAGATCTGCCAGCTCTCCAGTTAATCCGATGCAGCTCCGGGCATCACTGCTGTGCCCAATACTGTGCTGTCCACGGCACACAAATATACACAATACTGGACCATCCTGGAAAATAAAGTATATAATCCGCCGGCCTGCCGGCTTGTTTTGTGGATGTTCTCGTGATACATCTTGTGATAGTTTTAGTTTCACCATGTTTCACCTATGATTTGTTCCTTCGACGGATTTCTGTTTTGAATCGCCATATCTCCTGCGGATTTTGCTTTTGCTGCCCTCCCCCCCTCCCCCCACCTAGTAAGTCTAGTATAGTCTAATATGGTCTAGTATAGCAGTATATATAGTGTGGTATAGTCTAGCATAATACTAGCATAGTCTAGTATAGTCTCGTCTTGTCTCTTTTCTCAAGCTACCTAGCGCTGACCTTATTTATCTCATCATCATCGTCATCGTCATCATCATCATCATCATAATCATCATCATCATCATCAGAAGTACGTTCTAACCTTGTGCCCGACACCTTCCATACACACCTGCCACTCCTGTTTTTCCTCTGCATCTACCAGCTTGGCTCCTTTCTGTTTAATTTCCAAGGTCTTACACACGCCAGCTTCTACACAAACCAACTTTTATACCAGCCAGCTTTTACACAAACACTCTTTTACACCAAGCACTTTTTGCAGAAGCCCACTTTCACACCAGCCAGCTTTTACACAAACCCGCTTTTACACAAACTCGCTGTTCCATAAACGACCGTTTACACCAACCAGCTCTTACACAAAAGAGCTTTTACACGCACCAGCTTCTACGCAAACCAACGGTTCGACCAACCAGTTTTTACACAAACCACGTTTTGCACCAACCAATTTTTACAAACCAGCTTTTACACAAATCAGCTTTTACACAAACCAGGTTTTACACAAACCAACTGTTATACAAACCACTTTTTACGCAAACCACCTTTTACAAACCAGCTTTACACAACCCCTGCTTTGAGCCTGCAGACTGTAGGCCAAAGGCCAGAGAGCCGGCGGAATGCCGAAGGCTGTTAAACGTAAAGATTTGTAGAGAAGGAAATGGGCCGAAATATGTGCTTGGCGTCTGCGCTGAGTGGCTAAGCTGGCTGCAGCCAAGTCTCTGGATCTGAAGTTGAACAGCTTCCAAGCCCATTCTGCGAATCTTTGTGAAAAAAGCATAGAAAGGAAGGGCTGAACCTCTGCAGGGAGATTGTGAGCAGCTAGCTGGCTGCTCATCTCCATTCAGGACCCTCAACTTGCAATTGAAAAGCTGCATGTTGTTTGAATTTGTTTGATAGACTTGATATGATTTGATAGAGAAGCCACTTTGGCCACTTCACATTTGAAGCTTTGCCAAGTAAGAACTCAGAGGGGTCACAACTCGTTATTCCCAGCCAGCACACCAGTCTAAACCTGCCAGCCTAGGATGCTCTTTCACAGCTGGAGCAAATTGACACATGCATCGCAACTCCAGCTTACTAAATCTCTTACTTCGTATCTTTGCCTTGAAATCTTAGGAACGTCACACAAATGCTCACAGCCCATGCTCCCTTGGAGTGTTTCATACCATTAAAGTGCATGCGTGACTGCCATTTGTCTGGTACTGCAATGCAAAGTCAGAACATTGGCATTGATTTGATAAGACAAAGAACTTCAAAGAACTAGCTTGTTCACGACACAAAATATCAAGATAAATCAACTCTGCTACATTCTGTAGAAATGTGGCTTGTATTAACGTCCTGAGACGTCCCGAGTGTTTAGCTTATCGTTGCAAGCGCTCATAAATCTTGGCCAAGAAACCCATCGCAAAGTTTCTCGCAAAATCCAAACGGATTGATCAAAACCATCCATCGGATCCATCGGATCCAAGCCCTTTTGCACCCGAACGATGAAGTGCCCAATGAATGGCAGATTGCTGGCCAAGACCACATATATTCCATACCTCAGGCACAGGGAACGACCGAGCCACGACCGAGCCACCAGGGACTTGGAAGGTCGTATTCGGCCACGAGGGTTCAACAAAGAAGACCGCTATTTCATTTGGGAATGATAATACATGATAATACATGATAATACTACAATTGCGAACCGTACCCAATTTTGCTTTTGATTGCTTTTGTATGCTTTTTGTGATTTGGGCTTTACCAAATTTACTTCATGACTTCATTGCATGGCACTGCACAGGAAAGCTCGTTCCCATTCGGCTGAAAACCTTTGGACCAAGCCGTTCTTGGACCTGTGTGTTGAACTCCTCAAGGCAATCGGCTCCTGCAGCTGAAGCGACTGTCAAACCACGGCTTCCCGTGATGGATGACAGGCATTTAAAAGCTTGAGGCAAAATCATCAAAATCATAACATCCATTCATGTTCTTAGGGTTGCGCGGCAGCATGATGCACCCTATATGCATCTCTCTGAGTCTCTCTCCGTTGGTATCGGCATCCAAGGTGCCTGGTTTGGCCGAATACAAATCTTTGAGGCCCTCATAGACCAGCTCCCGGTCGCATATCAGTTCCGCTCCCGTCTGTGGATGGTGGTGGTTATTGCTGCAGCAGAAACACTTGGCTTCTCGGACTTGAAAGGTCTGCAACTGCCTGCGGCAAGGACTCGCTTTGCAAACGCTGACCAGATCCTGATCCCAGACATTCCCAGACTATCTCACTCTCCAATCATTGCAGGTCACTTGGTCCCATTCCCTCGCAGCCTCGGGAGCTCATTCACTTCCTGCATCATACCTGAGCAAATGAGATGTGAACTTTGACCCTGGGCTATGTTTCTCTGTCTCGATAGAGAACGGTTGAAGAATTGTTCCAAACCGCGTAAATAGTCTTTGCAGGGTTTGTGACGATGTTGCAGTCGTGTCTTGACAAAACCTCTTGTTGCGCTTGGATGCTCATTCCCAGATAGTTCACCATGGGCAGAAGCATAGAAGATAACAAACACATTGCCACAACTGGAATCAATAAGCCAGCCAAGTAAGTAGAATCAAAGCCTTCTGGGTTGGCCGATATCAACAGGTAGTATGCGATCATCAACGCATGCCATAGAGCCGCGGTCAAATACCTCGACTCAGCGAAGCAGCGTGGCTTGGATGGACTGCGTATGCAAAAGCTCGGTAGACAATAATGTACCTACAGACATTATGTAAATTGGTACATGTGTATGTACATTAAAAAAAACAACTCTGTGTATATATATATATATATATATCCCTCCAGGGCGGACGTTCGCCCAAAGTTTCATTGGAGTTTACTTACGTTGTGGTTTGTTTAGGATTTATTGAAGATTGTTTTAGGGTTTACTTAGGGTTTCTTTACTGGATTTTCTTTAGGGTTTATGTAGGTTTTATTTAGTTAATTGTCGTGCTATTTAGGGTTGTTTTAGGGCTTTATTCAAGGTTCCTTTAGGGTCTATTTGGAGGGTTGTTTATGGTTGATTTAGGGTTGGTTTAGGGTTTGGTTAGGGTTTGTTTAGGGTTAGGTGGTTTTGGTGTTTTTGGTGTTTTTTCAAAGTCTTGTGGTTTGTTGAGTTTTAATTAACAGTTCGAAACATTGTAAATTACGGAGGATATCTTTAAGACAGGCCTATTATATAGCTGTATACATACTGTATGCATATATACATAATATAGCATGCCCCACTTTGTGAGTTGAAGGGTGGCTGTGCATCAGCAAAAGCAGTGCTCTGGCAGAATCGGTGCACTCTTTGAACTCACAAAAAGATGCCAAGATCAAAACAACTGAAATCTGGAATGATTTGTGAACAAAAAAACATGTAGTCGCACATATGTAAACATGGTGGCATTGATATCTTTAATATCTATGTTTTTAATTCTACGGCACTAATTGGGTTAGCGGATTAAAATGGTCACTAAAATATGTCCAAGATCAGTGGTATCAAATCGTATGGGTGTCAGCACAAAGCCTTCCAGAACGCCTTCCAAGGCCTAGAAACAAAATCAAAGCAACCTTCACAGGAAGGATTTCAATGTCATGGATCCGACGACTGAGGCTCAGAAAGCATCCCATTTCGTAAGTACCTGGGAGCCAATGTTGTTTTTTTATCTCTTTGGGCGAATGAGAATTCAGTAACATGCCAATAGAAGACATAAGCCATCATGAGGCCGTGTGGGGTTGATTCCCTTACTAACCATCATTCCAGAGAGGTCAACGCAAGGTCATCATATTTCATCCAGATCTGTGTCATGTGCCCAATCGAAGCACTTGACGAATCCCATCTTCTAGCCTGTGCCAGAACAAATCGCTTCTAGCTGGATTAGGCCAACATGAATATGCCAACCGACTCAAGCCACATGGGCCAATTGACCTTATTCATTTTGAGAGTAGTGTAATTTTGCTGGAAAAGATTTGTCTCGATGGACACGCGTTTCAAGCTCAATTTTCAGGCGAGCGACACCACAGTCTTGTAAAGTATCGCGGTGACCATAGGACCAACATCTTTTTTGATTTGAGAACGAAAGCTCCCAGTCCCAGGATGCCCTTCTGCTTGACCTCCGGATCGCTCTGATCGATACATAGTCGATCCAGGAAAACCACCTGTTGTCGACAGGAAAATCTCCTGATCCTTTGCCAAAAGCATAGCACAACCAGAAACCTGGGTTTGGCATGGTTTGACTGTTGGCCAGTGAGGAGCTATATGCCGAAAACAGACCACGCAGAGATTGTTGATAGTTTGTGCGTGTAGATTTGTGTAGAAGAGGGAGAATCTATTTGCACTATGCAATATTGTTTTCCGCCTCTTTTGGGAAATTGTGTGCATATGCAATATTTTTCCAAAAGGGGAAGTCAAATCTCATTAGCTATCACCATGCCCAGCGCGTTGGCTGCGTGTGTTTCTAGATCCAGCTAAACACAGTGTGCTGGCTGTGCGAACATGCACTACACGGCACAAAACCATCAAATTGGCTGCCAGAGCGCTGCTGGAAAGGATAACTGACAGCAAACATCAACATCTTATGAGAACGTGTTGTAGCGCTCTATCGTTTTTTGGTAAATTATCGCTTTTTGAGTCTCGGCTCAATTTCCTAAAAAACAAAGCCCTCTAGAATACACATCCTCACTTCGGCAAATTTAATCAGCTCGTATACCAGCTTGTGGACTTCTTGTCGAAGCTTGGAGTAGAGTTCCGACAATTCATGACTTACAACAGAGGGCGCAGCAAACGACTGCCCCGAAAACGCGGAATTGGCTGAGCAAAGTTTTCAGCTGACGTGGCCATACTTGAATACTTGACTATTGAATGCAGAAATATGGTGGAAAGTAAGGATACCGGGTCAGCCGGGAAAAAATATAGACACCTTGTATGGCCAGCTCTCGACTTACTCATGTTGGGCCCGCCAGATTGATCAGGATGATCCAACTGGCATCAACTACCCAATTTTCTTCTGAACAGGACATCGAGCTGTTAAAAATGAAATGCTTCAGGTCAGGAAACGCAATGTGACCAAAACACGCTGTCCACAACTCGTCTGGCAGCACCTGGGTGATGCGAAGAATACATGTCAGGACGCTCACCAGCAAGCACGCGATGAACGATGCGCGGGAGTTGAAGACCATCAGCAAAGTGAGTAGTTTCGTCCAGTGTGAAGTCTCCCAATCCTTGAAAACTCAAATGACCAATGGTAAGCAAACACCCACTGTCTCCCATGATGCTCTTTAGACACTTAATAATACAAATTGACGCTTCAATGTAAAGCTTGCCAGTACTGGCAGCAACAAAGCAGAACTTAAAATGCTGACAGCTGGCGTGGCTAAGAAAGACGTCAATCGAGTCAACTTTCTGGCTGAGCATGTGTGCAGAAGCTAGCGAAGACGCCTCAAAGCACACTGCCAAGCCAGCTCTTACTACCAATGTTCTTATGCCTCCAGCATCTGCGTTGCTCTGGGTGATACAGTTATTGGTTGTTGCACATTCAATCTAACTTGAAATCTTATTCACAGCAAGCATCGCATGTTAGGTATGCCTTAGCCTTCACATGGTACGTCAATGTTGCATTGGCTCCACAGCAACGCCTTGGCGGCAGGGTGCCAATGCTTGCACCATCCACTCAAGGCCACATCCAGTGGCGCACCTCGCAAGAGTTCCTGAGCGGCATGCCACACTTTGGCTACGGCTAAATCTGGCTGGAAGGTTTCCTGCGACATGCACAACTAGCCCGTTGTGAAGGGGAAGTCCATGTATCGAAGGAAACTTAGAAGTCAAACTTCCTACATATGGACAGACGCAAGAACGGTGGTGAGAAGAGTCAGAGAAAAGAAAGAGTCAGAGAAGAGAGCGAGTGGAAAGAAAATCAAAGTGAGCGAAAGAGCCAAAAAAGAGTCGCGAAACGCTGTGTTTTCCAATGTTTTCTGGCTCCGGAGGGTCCGCTAAAGCGGCGAGCGCGGAGCGGAAGTTGAGCTGCTGCAAAAGTGCAGCAGCTGTGGCGCGAAGCACATTTCGAAGTCAAAATGTTAAAAACACACCACGTTCGGACCACTTTTGGAAGCTGCGATGTTGAAAAGCGCACGCGTCACGCGGCTGTGGCGTGAAGCACATTTCCAAGTCAAAATGTTAAAAACACAGCACGTTCAGACCACTTTTGGACGTTGAGCCGCCATTTTTCGTGGCAAGCGCAGATTCTGCACTTTGCCAAAAGTGAACCAAACGTGATAGTTTTGCGGCAGTCTCGAAAACCATGGCAGGCATGGAGTGTTTGTGCAAAGATGTATGTCGCGTGGCGGACGCAGTACAAGAGACATCTCCATCAAATATGTTCGGAGAGCAGGGCGCAAATTTCCTGAGAAAGGTTGCAGTTTGGAGCATCACATTATCAGGTGTGCTAAGATGATTTTGCATGACAGGCGCAACACTTCGTATGACTTGGCTTCACTTTTTCGTGGCCGGCGCAGTACTTTAGAGCGATGGGTTGGAAAAATCGGAAAATGCATTGGTACGAGGGCGTCAGCTCTTTACTCAATTCAACTTTCCATTTTTAAAGATAGTCTCGCAGAATTGCTTTGTTTTGGACCTGTCAACTTCCACTCTTGAAGGAAGTCTGGCACAATTGCTTCCTGTCAGTCAGATAGATAGATGGATAGATAGACAGATAGATAGATAGATGGGTAGGTAGAGAAAGAGATAGAGATGGAGATGGAGATAGAGAGATAGAAAGAGATCGAGATAGATAATTATCAGAGAGATAGATAAACAGATAGACAGGCAGACAGGTAGAAAAAAACAGAGAGAGAGACAGAGAGAGAGAGAGAGATAGAGAGAGAGAGAGCGAGATGGAGATGGAGATGGAGATGGAGATGGAGATGGAGAGAGAGAGACATAGACATAGACATAGACATAGACATAGACATAGACATAGACATAGACATAGACATAGACATAGACATAGACATAGACAGAGACAGAGACAGAGACAGAGACAGAGATAGAGATAGAGATAGATAGATAGATAGATAGAGAGAGAGAGAGAGATAGAGGGAGAGAGAGACTCAGAGCCTCAGCCACCTTTCGGTCCATCAGTAGGTTCGCTCCGCCATCCATGCATCACAAGAAGTCACCTCCACTATAGTTGTCTGGGAATATATATATATATATGTACGTGTATATACGTGTATATACGTGTGCATGTGTGTGTTCAACTGTGTGTATGTGTATACGTAGGTATGTAATGTATGTAATGCGTGTAATGTATGTGATACGACGTGATATGATGCTATGTGACGTGATGTGATGTCATGTAACGTTATGGAATGGAAGGGAATGGAATGTACCGCAATGCAATGTAATGCAATGCATGTATTGCGATGTATATATATATAGCTAAGTATATACATATTTATATATATATATATATTGTAGAAACATGCGTGTAGATAATTGAATCAATATGTAAAGCTATATGTATCTATTTATATATATATACGCATACACACAGATATGCAGCAAAGACGTCTGTTCATATAATAGGTATATACGGTATACATATTATGTATATGTGTATGTATGTGAAGGCCAATGCATACATACGTTACGTTACGTTACGTTACGTTACGTTACGTTACATTGCATTGCATTACATTACATTACATTACATTACATTACATTACATGCATTCATCCATGCATACATATATTTCCATGTATACACTTATACACCTATATACATGTATGTACAGAGGTTTGCTGCAAGCAGTTCATCGGGAACGCACAGTGAAAAAAACACACGCATGGCACAAAATATACCGAAATTATCTGTTTTCTTGTGATATCAAAAAGCCGCATAGCCAGAAGAGAAAGCCAACCAAACAAGATCCGATCCTTTGGGCCTTGTCTGAAGCCAATGGCCACACAACCAGGAATTCATCAGGCTGAGTATCAGGTTCCAGTGAAAGGCTGAGCTGAGTGGAACTGGTTCTTCGAGAGGATGCTCTCTGTACTGGCAAATCAATGGATTCCTGGGCTGGACTCAGCTAGCCTGATACAGCTTCCAAGTTGTGAAAATGCCAACGACATAGTTTATATTACTTATGCATATACATATATATATATAACAATGTCTATGCACATACATCACTTTACATAATTGTATATATGTAAACTATTGTAAACTCATATGATGCAAACACATATCAACTGCACAAGCGGAGTCATTGTTTGAGGTCGGATCGTCCAGGATTTTCCCTTCCTGCAACAAAGGCTCCGGCAAATCGGACAGGCACACAGACTCCAGGTCGCTTTCTCGCGAACGAGACATGGCTCACAAACAGAACGCTGCAGTTGGGTATACAATCACCATTTCCAGTGTCACAGGGTTCCGAAATTCTGCTGGATGTCCATTGAGAAAGTGGTGTTTCACTGTTGCATTGTTTCTCACAGAATGGCTGCATACATTGTCCAAATCTAATGGCCATTGGCACCCTCAAAACATTGAAGGTTCTTTGAGCACTCGAAATACAAGCTGCAGTCATTCATGGCATGGGTTCTGCATGTCTCGAAATTGTCTAATGCACGGAGCACGCAAAAAACGAACTGTATGGAACTTTCACACTCTAGAATTGAAGCATCTTGGCTGCAAACTCTGGAAACCAGGAAACCAGAACATTTGTTGCCTTAGCCATATATATAGCTTACATTCCATAGGCGGTTGAGGCTGGCGGGTAACGTCTGGTGGTGGTGGCGGTGGTAGTGGTGATGATGGTGGTGGTGATGATAGTGGTGATAATAGTGCTGATGATGCCAGTGGTGATGATGCTAGCGGTGATGATGATAGTGGTGATGATGACAGTGGTGATGATGGTGGTGATGATCATGATGTTGATAGTGGCGATGACAGTATATATATATAGTGATGGATAGTGGTGATGATGATCGTGGTGATGATCGCAGTGATTATAGTGGTGATGATCGTGGTGGTGATTGTGGTGGTGGTGATAGTGGTGATATTGGTGATGATAGTGGTGATGATGGTGGCGGCTGATGGTGGTGATGGTGCTAGTGGCGATGGCACTGGTGGTGATGGTGCTGGTGGTGATGGTGGTAATGGCTGTGACAGTGGTGATGGTGGTGATGGTGGTGATGGTGGTGGTGGTGATGGTGGTGATGGTGGTGATGGTGGTGGTGGTGATGGTGGTGATGGTGGTGATGGTGGTGATGGTGGTGATAGTTTGGTGGCTGGTGGGTGGTGCGATGGTGTGGTGATGTGGTGATGTTGTGGTAGTGATGATGGTGATGGGAAGGTGGCGGTGGTGCTTGTGGTGATGCTTGTGCTTGTGCCTGTGGCCCTGCCTGTGCTTGTGCTGCTTGTGCTTGTGCTGCTTGTACTTGTGCTGCTTCTGCTTCTGCTTCTGCTTCTGCTTCTGCTTCTGCTTCTGCTTGTGCTTGTGCTTGTGCTTGTGCTTGTGCTTGTGCTTGCGCTGTTGCTGCTGTTGTTGCTGCTGTCGCTGCTGCCGCTGCTGCAGCTGCTACCGCTGCTGCCGCTGCTGCCGCTGCTGCCGCTGCTGCTGCTGCGCTGCTGGTAGTGGCCGTGGCCGTGGCCGTGGCCGTGGCCGTGGCCGTGGCGGCGGCGGTGGTGGTGGTGGCGGCGGCGGCGGTGGTGGTATATTATATATAAATATATATTATACATATAATAGAGTATGTAGTACTATATATATATACACACGTACACACGTAGAGGTAGACAATGACATAGACACACGACTCCATCTGCATATTACATTTAAAGTGTCCAAAACACATGGAGTCAACATGCCAACCTTTGGGATCTTTGCGATGCAGAGGCGGGTTTTCACGATGCTGCCCCGTTTCTGCGTCAACAAATGGAATACAGACAATGGCTCTCCAATGTCAAGCCATTTCCACAATTTCAACTTCTCTGTAGTTGACTTAGAATCAAAGCCAATCTGGGCCTTTGGTGTATCTTGACTGGCAGGAATCCTCCTTCACACCAAAAGACAACCTGCGCTGGTGGTCCTCGCTGCAAGCAAATACGCCACGTACGAGGCATATTCAACCAGCACGTCCCACTCAAAAAAGAACCATAGCGATCTTTGTCAAGATCTTGACCCCATTCACAAGAGGCAGAGCTCCGCAAGATTATCCAAGTCTCGAAGGCTCAAATACCGTAGCCTCCAAGTTCAGCTGCAAGGTCGATTCAGCTGAAGCATCGACCATCAGGACTCCAGGACTCCATCAGATTCAGCTCCCGGAGATCCAAGTGTAATAGGACCCGATGGATGCGAGACTTCCTCCGTGATAATGTCTCCGCTTCCTCTCTGCCTGGCACGGTGCCAGCCGCGGGGGTGTGCCTTCTCACGCTAATCTCCAAGTTTTCAAGTCATGATTAAGTATGAAAAATCATTGAAATATGTCCAAATCGCGCGCGAAACCTTGAAAATGCTTTCCAAGTGGAGTGAAAAATATAAATCAATTCATTAAAACATCGATTAAGACCCATCAAACTTATTCGTTCGCACCTCGCTCACACTGCCACTAGCCAAGGCGGCAGCCCAAAAGCGGCCAGGAACGATTCGAAAGTCGAGGCCTCGGACAAAATTTCTGGGCGAGAAAGGGGTCGCTCTACATCTGTTGCATGCTTAAATGCCTCCAGACCGCTGCCATTTTAAACAAAGCCAAATCTATGTGAATAATAAATTGTCTCGATCAATTTCTGTCGCTTCCATCATAATTCCTATAAAATATGTCATATGTATATATATATACATATACATGAACATATATATACTATAAAATATACATGTATAATTATATATACATATATATATATATATTTAATTATTTATTTATTATCTATTTATTGATAATAGACATATGTATATGTTGTGTTGCAAAATTAATGTGGCAGTGGGTAAGCACCTCTTCACAGCGGGTAGCTCACTCTTTCTCTATTGGGCTCGAAGTCGTTCAATCTGGTTTCACAATGAAACTAAAAGAAAAGGGGCTACGGCA
>Ga0126342_10009142_pt1 | contig 17750 bp, 17 predicted proteins | sample Cyp1metagenome_FD_92528 | JGI IMG/M metagenome (GOLD analysis project Ga0126342, IMG submission 92528) | Coral microbial communities from Lord Howe Island, Old Settlement Bay, Australia - Cyphastrea 1 metagenome | ecosystem: Host-associated > Invertebrates > Cnidaria > Coral ... | reverse complement strand
GCCCAAGGGTAAGAATAGCAATCCTCATGCGGGTGCCTTAGGGGCCCCCAATTTCTAGTGGATGGCAGCCATCACAAAGACGCACAGCTGTGCATCTTTGCTATGATGCTATCTCTGTCAGTTGACTTGATGGGTTAGGCACCTCAAAAAATAAACTGCACCCACAAAATAAAATGCTGGGGTCTGACCCATTTTATTTTCATTTTATTTATATGTGTTTTATTATAAAAGGGGCTTCTGCCCCCTCATTTTATTTAGGTACCCCAATGGGGGGTTCACAACGTGATTTGCCGGTTTATCTTTCCCAATCTTTATTTTCTTTGATATTCAATACCATAAAATCCGCTTATGCTTGTTGATCACATCCCATTCATACTGGGTTTAGCGAATCCCCAGTGTTACTTTCAAAATCTCCATCTTCTGCGTAGATCCTCATTTTTGCCGTGTAAATCCTAATCTCTGGGTAATCACAACATTTGCTTGGGAAAATCCACCCCCTCTCCCAGTATCTGATGATTTGGCCAGTGCCCAACTTCCTACTTCCACCAAGTTCCCAGCACCCGCCCCTTTTCTGAGCGTACCTCCTGACTCACGCGCCATTGTCCGGCAGCTTCCATCTCAGCGACCCATGGAAAGTCGGGGCCGAGTTAGGCAGCGGAAAAACAATAAACCTCCGATGACTGGGGTTGGTTGGAATATCACCCATAAAAATGCTGATGATTTGGGGATGGTTTATTTTTCATTGGCTTTGCAACATTCATGACAAGGTGCGATCTATCGATTAAAAACTGCATTCGCCGCTAAAATAGGATATGTTTCTAAGAATTCTTGTCCCAAGAGGTCAAGTCTGCGAATTTCCAGAAAAAAAAAAACAAAATCGCCGGCGTCCAGAAACATTTTTCGCCACGAAGTCAAGGGGCGTCTGAAAATGGGATGATGATGATCAACCATCAATTGAGCTACCCTCTGGTGACTGTTGCAGTTTGTTGAAGCCATGGCCCAGTCGAAATAGTTGATTTACCCAGCTAAATGGTGATTTTCCATAGCGAACTGTTAGTTTACCAGAGGGTAGCCTATTTTCAGACAAGGCCATTTGTCTATTTGAATCATCTTTGCATGTGAAAAAACATAACCGTCATAACCTTGCATAGCCATGGGCTAGGCTTTCAAGCACTGGGTTGCTCTACTCTCCAAGGGTCACGTCCCAAATTAGCTGAGCAGAGTGTGTAATTATGAGGCTTTCCTTAGTCATGGGGGTACCCCAATAGCTGGATGGTTTTCATGGAAAATCCCAAACAAAAATGGATGATTTAGGGCTACACCTTCAGGAAACCTCCTAAAAAACTATCAATGGCACGTGTCGTCTCGCCGCCCCTATCCCCATTGGCTGAGTGGACCAACATGGGGATCGATTAACGTCATTGTGTAATGAAGATGTGATAAACTATATATGTAATCGATAATACTGTATACTAAAATTGTAGAATTAGAATTATATTGTAGAATTATATATATATAATTATATAATAAACTATAATAAACTATAATAAACTATAATAAACTATATCGAATGCATTTGTCTGAGAATAGAGTAACCCCCGAATTTGTAATTGTCGATCATCATTTTTCCATCAAAGGATTGCCACAAATTGGAGGTACATGGCCAATTCTCAAACCCACATCATTTTTTTTTTGGTTTAAAAATGGTTGGTAATCCTCCTCATTGTATCCCCATTGCATTTAAGAGTTCCCCGAAAAAAAAAGCTGAAATCATTCATGTGAAATCCCATTTTTCTTGATGCTGAAATTTCAACTTTTCATGGTGAGCTCCCATACTGTTCCCATGTTTTGATCGTTTCCTGTTCCAGTTCCGATCAGTCCATGATGGCATCAGACCCAAGGAACTCCACGGTGTAGCAAGTCGCCGAACTGTTCGGCCTCAGCCCGTTGGACCGTTGGACCCACATAGGACGAACATTGGCATCTGCCTGGCACCCAGGGATCATGGAACATGGTTTTTAACCATGATCTAACTAGTCCAACTATATAGTAACTATAGTACATAAAGAATGAAAAGCGCTTGAACCAGTCAAGAATGGCTACTTGGCCAAGACATATCAAGAAATAATGGTGGTTTTGAACACTCAGCATGGGGATTTAGCCAACCTAGCCTTTCAAGAATAGTGGTTTGACCAATCAAGATAAGATGCGGATGTTAGCCTTTAGTTTTCTTTTGCATTGGTTGTCCAAAGTCAAGATAATACCATGAAACTGCGAACCATCCCCAAACAATTTGGTTCCTCCTAAAAATGACCAAAATAGTCAGTAGGTCAGCTGACTTCTCCTTTTGGCAATTGAGCTTTGACCATTTTGCGCCTTCGCAAAACGAGACAGACTTTCTTGCCAATGGAGTACAGGAAAAGGACAATGTCATCCCTCTGCGTCCGTTTTGTGCTTTCCCCATAAACGCAGCATTTAGGAAGTCATCCCTAAGTCGTCCCTTTGTTGCTTCGCCCAATGTGAACGCCACAAATACTTGAGCGTTTTCTGGCCACATTTTAGGCAATATGTCCGGATAATGTTGCGTTTAGTTTGCGTTTTAATGTTTTAAAACCTTTGCACATCAGCGAATCGGAGATACAATCCCCAATGCAAACGCTCGAAATATCAGGAAATAATTTGATAGGATAGTTTGAATTCTTCAAGGCATATTGCATAACTTAGGGAACCCCTGCATTTCTAACTCACACTATTCAATGCCATGGTTGGGTGGAAAACAACATCTAAAGTTTTGGTAACCTGCACGGCCTTCATGGCCTTCACTGCCTTCATTGAACTCGACTTTGGCATCTCCAAGAGAGGCAAGGGCGCACAGGAGGGTTGGCGGATAATAAAAATGGCTCCACAGAAAATAGCTGTCCCCGACCTAAACGCAACATTCAAAATATCTAGGTAACTCTCTGAGATCCTCAGTTCCGCAAGTAAACGCTGCATTTATCATATGTTCAATCAAAAAACATGGATGCTGCAAAATCCTGCATTCAGCTTGCGGAAAGAAGACTTTGTCATTTGCCTGTATATAATGCAATGGTAAAGAGTCGCAGACTGCACCTATATGCAACATCATTCGCCCTCCCAAGTTCGAGAACGACCATATTTGGTACCGGTAGATCATCCGTGTCCCAATTTCAAGAAACATGTCAATAAAAAGCAACAATGATATCTTTTCGGAAAAAAAAACAAAACTTCATACCCCCAGGTGCATGTGCACCTTCCACACCAGCTTTAAACATGTTTTTCCAGATCCTCCAGATCTAAAAAGCACTGGGTGGAGCCCAAGCACTAGGCTTCCCGACCAAGATCGTAGCATTGGGGGCCCAGCTCGTTGGCCTTGCGAAGTCCCCATCTGCGAAAATATTTGGGTGTATCTGTAAAAAATTGCGTAGGTCCACATATCTAAGAATCTGTCAGAATCTACAGTATCCTATTGTGTATAGGTGTGATCCTATTTGGGTGTATCTAAGAATCTACAGTATCTATTTGAATCTGTCAAATAGGGAAAATGAATGAACTCCCATCAAAATCATCATTAAATTCCATTGCAAATGATGCTTCAGCGCTTCAGCAATGGATTTTAGGGCTTGAAAAAGACGAAGACATTGCCGGAGGTGCCGGAGATTTTAGTGGTCGAGTTCTTGGAATCTGATGTGACTGGTTGGCCTTCTCCAAATAAGGTGCTAAGTATGATCATACCAAACCAGTGGTTAATGGTGGTTAATGGTGGTTAATGGTGGTTAATGGTGGTTAATGATGGTTGATGATGGTTAATAATGGTTAATTATTGTCTGGTTGATGGTTGACCTACCCCTCTGAAAAATGATGGAGTGAAAGTCAGTTGGAATGATGACATTCCCAATATGATGGGAAAAATAAAATTCATGTTCCAAACCACCAACCAGTAATCTAAGGTGGAGTATGATGGGGATTAGATTGAGAGAGTGATGGGATATAAAGCAACGATTTGTTTCGATGCGTTTCTCCCAAAAAGGAGCATCATCCCCCAGAACCTCTCTCTGACCTCCAAATCGAAGGGTAATGACTGAACTCAGACGTAACTTGCTGGAAAATTCCCCGTTGCGTTGTAGATTGTCCTATGAGCATCCCACCATCCACCATTCTGGCACCATGGTACCAAGGTGTTCAGACATACCTGAAACCACCAGCACAAAAAGTACATTATCTATCATTATCTCATCCCCATTTGAAATTAGCATGTTTCTCAATAGAAAACCACTGAATTCCAGATGACCATCACTGACCATCACCATATCCCATGGCTTCTTGCACGGTCCAACCTCTTTTCACTGGTGCTGGTAGCACTGGTGCTGCTGGTGGCGCTGGCACTGCTCGTAGCGCTGCTTTGCTCAACCTGTGTCGGCACCACGAGCAGCGTTTCAGGTGTGATCCTATTGTGATCTATTGTGTATAGGTGGTAGCACCACCAATTTCTGTACAAACAGGTTTACAATTCCAAACATCTGTATTATCTAACCATAGACTATAACTAACCAGCCAACTATATACTACTCCAACAGCTGGGATCAATTGTTGATAGCTTGCAGGTAATGTGGTCCTGGGCTATGGTGGGCTGTGATATGCTACTGTGCCGCTGTGTATCCACAAAGTGGGCTACAGAAACCATTGCATATCAAGCCTAAGTTTTTTGCAAGTTATTCACTTTCTATTATCATCTATTATGTAACCAATCCCTACTTTCTCTGTACTCTTAAACACCCCCCCACACCCCTGGGACCATACAGCGGAATTGATCTCCAACCACCTCTTCCAGTGATGATAAAAATATTGTAAAAAAAATATTATTGTCTAGCTTCCATAGCAATATTGTAGGTTCCTTCAGAAAAAGATAGACAATCTATGTCAATGTGTTTATTATCTACATTGGGGCATCATCTCCAATCGCTATGACTCAGAATCCGTCACAAACTTGCTCGCAGCTCGTCCCAAGCAGGGAAAAAAACAAGGCCAAATCGGCGCCGGTCACCGATGGGCACCTCACTATGTCGGCTTCGACCTTCGCTGAAGTCATGCGGGGATAGGTCGACACCTATCATTTTTCCATGTGAATGCGGGGTTCTGAACGTCGATTTTTACAAGAGCTCGATTGATGTGACAACCGGAGTACCACAGGTTTGATCCAAACCCCCACTTCTGTGGCTGGGTCTGACCCCAAGATGATATTTATGGATGTCTGGTACCATTGGGTAGCCCTAAATCCATCGGTCAATCATCATGTTCCCTGTCATCCCTACCATCCAATTGCCATTTGGGAGTATATGTCTTTCTTGGTGAAATGTCCCGTGGCTAGGGATTGCCATGCTTCCTGTGCCAACCGGCTAAACCATGGTGCAGTTTCCCATGCTCTATCCACATATTGAGAGGTTTCCTGTGAGAAATCTCAACCGAATCAGCCACAAGACATGCTTTGCCGGACTCGTGGCGAAGCTCTCTTGAATGCTTTGCACGTTGCAGGAGGATCACGTGACAGTCCCAAATGGGTCCAAGTGGCTATGCTGAGAAACCGATTTTCACTCAGTGTGGGGAGGAGTGAATTGCTTTTCTACAACAAACTATGGAAAATCACCATGCTATCAATGGGCAAATCCACTATAAATCACCATTTTCAATAGCTATGTAACAAATTACCAGAGGGTATATCCCATTAAATCCCATTAAATCCCATTAAACCACCATTTTCCTATGGTAAATCACCATTTTTCATCAGCTTCCCACCGGCCTCGCGTGGGCCTTTTCCGACCGGGCTTGGTGGCCTGAGCCACAGGACTCACATGCCGCGTGTGGAGAATTCACTAAGCCCAAAGGAAACTCTGTTCCTTTCCAAAGGTGAGTTGAAATAAAGCCATTTCAAATTTCGGGGTAGGTCCCTCATAGACATACATGCATATATATATATTATATATTATATATATATTATATATATATATATTATATATATTATATGCATATATATATATTATGCATATATATAAGCCCCTGCCCCTGATCCCTAGGAACCGCTGGCTATATATTTTGTCTAATCATTTTAATCTGGGAATTTAATATTACCCAGTCACACGGCAATATATATATAGGGGTATACCCGGTTGCCCATAGATGGTCCACCCAGTCGCAAGGATTTTTGGTCCATTGCTATGTTGCATTACCAGAGTGTGGCCAGGGGAATTCCGGAATTCCTCACCAAATCCCCCCAAAAAAATCACCATGAAATCCTCATTTGCTGGTCAAATCAACCTTAAATCCCCATAATATAGCCTCATTTGCTGGTCAAATCAACCTTAAATCCCCATAATATAGCAACCCCAAAAAAATAGAAAGGCTGGAAAGTTGGAAATATGAGGTTATATCATCCTGGAAACACTAGTCTACCATTTTGGGGCTACAGTATCATTGATATCATCCTAGAACATCCACGAAATCACCATGAAATCCTCATTTCTGGCTAAATCAAGCTTAAACCTGAAAAATTGCCGATCTAAATCAAACTTAAATCATCTTAAATCTATAATCCAATCCCCCAGAAGATCATGATCGAATCTCACCTTCGAAAATGCCATCAACCGCATCACTTCAGGCAACCGCCTCGCCTGAGTGGCTCCACCGCGGCTCCGGAGAGCGGCAGCCAGGGAATTGCGGTCCTCGGATCCCCAAAAAATGTGGTGTTTTGGGGGTGAAACCATGGCTGTTTTCCATATCTTTTGCTATGGAAAATAGCCCATTTATATCCATTTATAGTGGATTTACCCGGTATGATAGCATGGTGATTTTCCATATCTTTTTGTCGGTTTACCCTGGGGTATTAGATGTATATTAGATGTATATTAGTATCTGTTAGAGGGATCCTTAGTCGATGTTGTTTAATGTTGTTCGCATTCATATTAATTCATGATTTGGGATGAACATGGAACCAGCCAAGCCTCCCAAAAAAGGAGGACCATCATAATCAAAACCATCATGAAACCGCGCACCCGCGGCCCCACGGCCGCCCCAACTTGGAGACCCAACACCTGTGGAGTTCTTGGCCTTACCTTTCGCACCTAGCGATGCCATGGCTGGGTGTACCACCAGCTGGGTATGGTGTGTATCTTTTAACATATTTACCTGAATTCTTGGTGTATCAGTATATATATATATATATCAACATTTGAAACTGGAACATATGTTGATTTCCAATGTTTGACGTGTAAACATATCCTTATGTTGATAGCTATAAGGTTTAGTTATATACCCCCAATTTTGATATGAACAGACTCCAAATTTACACCTTTCGACCCAGCAAACATGTTGTTTGCCATTCGGAGCTTTGAGTGGATGGCTATGATGATCCAATAAAATTCTATGGCATCATCTCGAAGGGGGCAATCGTATTTAAAGTCTGGAGAGCTCATGTGGATGAAGTCATCGTCGTCGTCGTCGTCGTCGTCATCATCTTGGTGCCTGGGGTCTTCAAGACAGTTGACTGGTGGCAGAAGCGATACTGACAGTTCATTCTGCAATGCTACAATATGGCACCTTTGTTTGCATTGATGGATTGTGATCATGTGATATCATGTGATCTAATCTCAATATATCTCAATAACAAACAAGAAGTGTGGCACCACAAGCATCATCCACTACTTGTTGGGGGGTACAGTTCCAGTTATAAGTGGAATCAAATTATATAAACTCTACCCATGGGATATCTCAACTTATGGAGGTGAACTCCATGAAGCCCACAACTTCCCACAAGCTCCGCACCTGTGCCCGTCTCCTAGACTTGGAGTATGATCCCCATATGGGGTGTAGCAGAATCCCCGAACCAATCATCAATCAGGGCTTTTGAACACTGCTCAGTTGTGCCATGTTGTGCCAATATACCAACACATGGCTTCCAGATGTCCAAAGACTCTGAGTCTTTTGTACTTAGTGAACTTGAATTAGAATGAATTAGAGAGCTTGCATGCGCGGCAAAGGCACAGACCTTTTCGATGCACCGAAGGAATGAATGATGGTGTATGGTAGGAGTCTGGTAAACACAATACCGTAGTAATATGGCCAAATGATGATTGTATAAATTAGGTTGGTAATTTATGGGATACATTGGGATGTTTTATCATTGGGTTTACGACTTGCTTTTCCAGAATGGTTTACAGTTGGTGAATGGCCCAGGTCAAATTCGCTGGCTTCAGGACTAGACTGGAGGACTGAAAAATACCTCTCGGTGCAAAAACATATTATAATTATATAATAGTATTATAATCCTGCAGCAAATGATCCGGAAAATCCTCCTCTTATAGATGTCCTATAGGGAAAACCATGGGTTTTCCATATTCGATGTTGATTCGCTGGAGGGTAAGCAACAAATTTATGTGGTGATTTATGTGGTGATATGTGGTGAACCGAAAGATGGGACCGGATCTCAGATAGCTGGGGTGAACTGAATACCTCCTCACGTTTATGGTGGGTTTGTCGAGGGAGCTGCGTTAATATGGGGCAAGATTTAGAAATAGTGGCGCTCAGTAGGGTATATATACCAAAATGTTGCGATATCATCAGGAAATGTTAATGGGCGGATGATATATGATGTAAAGTATAAAGTTATGCATTACTACGTTGTCAATTTGGCTACAAGTAGCGGAAATCAATAATTAAAGCCAAGGAGCTCCGAAACCCATGGTATCGGTTCTTTTCAGAGCTGCTCTAGCCATTTTCAACCCCAAAATTCGTTCCCTTGGGCATCTGAGTATCTGGGACCCCACTGAATGAACGGCCAACCCACCACAACCCATCCCCGAGAACTGCTCCTGAGCCCGACCAGGGCGTGGCCAAGCAAAGCCTCCTGAGGCAAGCCCGCTTCGACTGGGGTGATCTTCCCATTCTTGCAGAATGAACAATTGATACCCTCTGGTAAACTAACATAGATATGGACTCTATATATCTCTATATTGTGTCCCTACGAAACAATCTACAAATGGTTCATTTTCCACATTTATGGGTTTTGGATTCATACCCAGAGCATCCACATTATTCGGTACCTACACGACCAACAGCACCAAGGAATGACAATCTGTATACAACCTTTGCATCAACAACTTGGGTGTGAAGGGAGGGTGAAATTGTCGTGCCTACACCGCTCCATCTGAATGGTAAAACAGCCACTGATTGGCAATTGCTTTTCTTGTTTCACGTTGCTGGCATGGCAACAACAATAATGCAAAATAGTGCAAACATATCATCCAAAACCGAAGCAACAACTCATTCTGGCCCCGGTGTTCGGAATGAAGACCAAGAGTGGTCTTAGATTCGCTGAAATCAAGAATCAACCTCAGTGGATCCAAATCTGCAGCCACTAGACTGAGACTGGATCATATCCGTCGTCTTTTGTATGCTTGCACTCCCATGAGCCCAGCATCCCAAGGTGCAACCTTTTCTTCTGTCAGTCAGCTGTCACTGCCAGGTTCCTTTCCCTTCTGCTCGTCCTTTCCCATCCTTTCCAACATACAAACCTTTCCCCTCCCTCACCTCTCGTGGCTCGTAGCCTGCACCCGCCGGGGGGCCATAGCCGGAACCCAGGGTTCCCTTGCCCTTGGGCCCCACGTTGTTTCCCTTGGAGGACCCCCTCCACGAGCCCTGCGCTCCGAACGCTCCGAAGGCGCCGCCATTGTACCAGCTGCGACCCGACCAAGGCGGGGCGCCCTGCTCCTGCCGCTCCTGCCGCTCCAGGCGCTCGCGGCGTTCGGGGCGGTCGAGGCGTTCGGGGCGTTCGGGGCGTTCGGCCCAGGGGATCTTGTTGCTGCGCTCCCGTGACTCCCGCGGCTCGCGCGCAGGCGCATCCACCAAAGTGGGAAACACACGATGCTTCTCCAGCTGGTAGATGGCTTTCCTGGGAGGCAGCTAGAAGTGTTTCACAAACTCAAGCGGTTGAGGGCGTTTGATCTGTCAAGTGTTTTCCTGAACTTGCTGGTATCAATTAAAGCTGGTCTAGGATTTAACAAATTAGTGCACGTAATATGAATAGATGAGTTGTTTTTTTCCCTTGGCCCATTTAATTTCTTCATATTAATGTAATTACACTAGCAATTTCCAGGGTTTGGTTGCAACGCAAGGTCGCTGGAACTTCTGGAACCCAATGGGGTCGAGTTTCAGATTGGACTCATGGAAGAGCTCCCGAAGATTCTGCAGGTCTTCTGCGTCTGAAACTTCGGATCGGCGCGTCCTGGCAGGGAGGCAAGCTATATCCCTGGTCTTCCAGCTGACATCTGCGGTACTTGGATCATGCTTTTGGGCTGATTACCTATCAGACCGGAAGATACTCCAGCAAATAAACTGCTGGGGCCCGTTATGGATATTCATCAAGTATACCAGAACCAACATAGCATGGCGATATATTTCGCATCACATGTCAACCCATCCCAGCGCTACCCGGCTGTTGGGCTTCACAATGCAAGAAATGAATGTTGGGATGGACAGGTACAGTGAGGCTCGTGAAATGGTGCAGCCAAATGCAGAAGCCACCTTTGTTCAAAACTACGTGTTGGAACCATTCCAGGGTATATATGATGTAAATAACATGTAAAAATATGTAAATAATATATCCAATGGAATATATCATCCAGAATATCCACTAAATATATATATATATATATATATGATATATACATGATATATACATGCATATAATATAATATTATAACTATACATATATATATGATGTAATAATGACCCCATGTACCTAACGAGTGCAGTGTATGCAATGCACGACATTCAACTACAATAGCTGAAGCCAAGGGGCAGCAAATGAAAGGCACGTCTCCATTCGAAACACAGCCTTGGATGAACGGGCGGTTTTATCACATTTTTGCGGGGCCTCTTTAAACAGTGCAGATCTTCCCAGATTCTGTTTTTCGTGGATGATTAACCTGAATGGGAAAGTCAACAAAGCTATGGAAAATGGACAATTTATACATAATATAGATGATTTATCTGTTAGGAATGGTGCTTGTCCATTGTTATTTTGAAAAAATCACAATTAGATCCCATCAAATCACAATAAAATCAATAAATAATCAGAAATCATGACCAAATTCGTCAAGAATGGTGCTTTTCCATAGCTCCCAGAGGCTTTTCCACCGGGCAGCCGCTCAAAGCCTTGAAATGAAGCGCCCAAGGAGCGGCCCAGTTCCATCGGGTCGTCGATGCACAAGACTTGTCGCTGCGACATCGCTTGCCTTCGGCGAGTGGCTGCACAGGGAGGAGGGGAAGCCAGTCAGTGGGGAAACCCAGTCATAGTAACTATAGTAGCTCCTGGGCAGTATGGATACCGAAAGCTAGATCATACCAGATAATGTTTATCAAGGTTTTTTCATGTGGTCAAATGGATCTAAAGTTTCGGAGAAATCCAAGGATGGCTGCCAATGGGAAGGAACCACGACTTTGGGAAAGGATCTTTACAACAATTCTGTGACCATCCAAGTTTGGGTATCAACACCTTGCAGCCGCGCAATGTCAATTCCTTGCAGTCCGTCTGTCTTGTTGAATGTGGACATATATAAGCATCATGATGACTGCCTCTGGTAAATCAGGTTTGGCTTGAAGCAACAGTCGTCACCAAATCCTGACTCTTGTTCATCCAGCATCAAGCTGCCAAACCATGCGGATTACCTACTGTCCCTCGTAGCAGCAAAGGATTTACCACTAATCTTGTAAACACTCCCATCTCTTCAATATGGATTGTATGAAAATTCTGGACTGAGGTGCTGTAGTTCATGCTCTTCTGGTGGCAACTTGTATTTCCTCAGTTCCAGCAAGGGCTACGAATCAAACCGCTGGCATTGAAGCTGGGTCAAGCGCCGGTCGAGTGCAATCCTGCGGCCTGTGTGAGCAAACAGGAAATGTCGTTGCTTTCTCATGAATCAGCCCATGTTACTTTTTAGTTTGACCGTCGCTTCACTTGGATCAAGTATGACAACTATAGAATCACTTGACATTTTTCACAGAACCAACTTTATAATCAATTTGATAATATATGTATACAGTATATTTTATATTACTAAATATTGTATTATATTCATGACGATATTCATATTATTTTCAGACTATCCAAATCCATCTTCCAGGAACATCGCCCCAAGTCGTGCCCAGCATCAGCGCCGGCGGCTCAAATTCCCCCAGCGGCTCCAGCAGCGGCGATGCCGGCGGCGGCGCGGCCTCGGCCTCCACGGCCTCGGCGGCCTCGACGGCCTCGGCCTCGGGCGCCTCGTCGTGGTGCTCGTCGTCCTCGTGGGCCTGGCGCAAGGGGACGCGCGTCAGGGCGGAGATGTTCTGAAGAACAAGAGCAAAAACAACAACATCATCAATATCAACATCAACATCAACATCCACAACCCCAACCATGGCTCTAACCACAACAACCACAAGCACAAGAATAAGAGCACTCAAAAGGTAGATATTGTAAGCAACTAGAAATGCAAAATACCAAAAAAAAATGCATCTCTTTCCAGGGTTTCAGAATGTTTCAGAAGCAACGTTAGGCAGCTTTCCAGTTTATTAAGGGGTTCAAGAACATGGGAAAGAGCACGCAAAAGGTAGACAAAAGTTATATTGTAAGCAATTTGCAAAGTTGCAAAGTTGCAAGGTTGAAGGCTTCAAAACTACAAGAAGCACCAAAGAGGACCAAGAAATGCCAAATTTTCAAGAGCATGGGAAAGAGCACCCTGGAAATCAAAACTACCCCCATATTCTTCCGGGGCGGCAGCCCTTAAATCCGGCGATGCCTCGCCGTGTGTGGTGTAGCCTGCAGCTAACTTTGAAAGCTACCCGAGGGCGCACCCCTCCAAAATCCTTCACTCTGGTTGTGTTTTCACCTGTGTGTGGGGGGTTCCACGGCCGGGAAAAAAGATGCTAAAATCATAAGGAGCTTTTGCAAGTCGATTTTGGGCCGTTTTTGAACAATGTTTTGATAATTGCTTGCTGCGCTCGGGAAGCAAAAACATCGTAAAATACAGTGTGTTTGTCCTTTTCGCACAAAGAAACTACATCTTGCAACATGGTGAAAGTGCGTAAATACCGTGTTTTTTGCTAGGCACGGGCACAAAAACATTGTAAATACCATGATTTCTGCTACCAGAGGCAAAAAACATCGTAAATACCGTGGTGTTGGGCTTCCGAGGCGCAAACAAAAATCAATATTTACGGTGTTTTTTTCCTCCGGGAGTGTCAAAAAAATGCGAAAACACAACCTATGTGACGATTTTCAGGGCCGGTAAAAATGCGACAATAAGATGTGTTGCAAGAACAACAAGAACAACAAGAACAACAAGAACAAGAACAAGAGCAAGAACAAGAACAAGAACAAGAACAACAACAACAACAACACCAGCAGCAGCAGCAGCAACAACAACAACAACAACAACAGCACCAGCAGCAACAGCAACAGCAACAGCAACAGCAACAACAAGCAGCACAAAAATGCGACAAAAAGAAGTGTTACAAGCTGCGGTATGAAAAGCACATCATACTGTGCTCTGCACCTGCGCGCGCGCGCAGAGAACATGAACAACACCAACACTCACACTACTATACATAACCCTGATGGCATCGCCGGAGTGCGAAGCTCTACAATAACTATAATTATTGGTTTATGGTTTTTGGATGATTATGGTTTATGGTAGATAAATGTAGAAAATATGGTTAATAGCTATAGCTCAACCATGATTTATGGTAGAAATATTGTTGATGTCAATGGGATTCATAAAGCAACTCATAACTGGGGGACTGGACCCTGGAAACCAATTGGAAACCACCTAGATTTGACATTTTTTTAGAAAAAAAAACCAGGTCGAACATGCTGAGCTTTGAGGTTTGACTTCTCCAGGTCGCGCCTCCGCTTCCTCAGGCACTTCGGGTCCCACAACTTCGGCCTGCTTTTCATGTGTACACCATCACAGCGGGGTCGTTCCCAACAAAACCAATGCTGCACACCTGCAAATGCCTTGTAGTACAGTATATAACTTCTGGTGGATGAGGATTTGCTAGTACCTTCACAGTCCATTGTGAGACATACTTAATCCATGCTAGCATGCCCCCAAGCTAAACCAACCAGCACCACGCATTGTGGCTTTCTGGTCATTGCAGTCTTCTAATTCACTTGCAGGCCAACTTCAACTTTCCTCGACAAATGAGACAGCAGCAGTAATCAGCAGTCCACATCACTACTCATGAGTTTGCCAGTCTTGCCGGAAGCTTTCTCACAAACAAAAAATGAACATTCCACTTTTAGTACGTGTTGATGAGTACAAATATGAGCCATGGATAGCCATGGCATAAGCCCAGTTGTCTTGCGACCCCATTTACCAACTATCCCTTGTGTTCGTATCACATGTTTCTAGGCAAATAAGCATAAGAATTCCTCAAGTGGAAATAAACCACCCAATATGTGGAGCCTTCAGAGCCATTTTGTTCATGTTACTTTTTCGATGTCAAATCCCAATTTCTGGATATTTTTCTGGTGCTTCTATCCCAGTACAGGATTGTCAGGAATTTATGGAGAGTTTGTAGCAAATCCCAAGCAATCTCATGTGAGGCCACCAAACTGATGCGAATAGCGACAGGTCACAACTGAGGTTCGACATTCTGGAGATTTCTGGATTGATGATCCATGGATTCAATGTCCGAATCATTCAGATTTCAAATATTTTCGGTTGATTAGGCATCCAAACTTCCGAAGATAGATCATCCATAGTTATCCATAGTTCATCCATTTCTTAAACATACTTAGTGAGTTGTTCAATATGAATGGAAGAACCAAGTCACAACGTAAGTCACATCGCCACGGTGTTGGCACGGCACCTCTTCATGTTCCATCTCCACGGCCTCTGGAACCTTGACTTCCAAATCCTTCGGGGCATGGAAAACACTCATTGGGATTACATAGAAAAAAACATGAAAAAACGCCATTGGGTCCACATCACTGGAGAGTTTCCCCAATGGTGAAATTGATGGATAGTATTGGATAATAATGGTTGATTCGTGGGTTTCCTACTCATGTTCTGCCGAAACGGAAACATCAGTGATGGTTCCAAAACCTGGACATCAAGGGTAAGGATGAGGGCGCCGTTGCCATGCCATGTGAACGGATAGAATCGTCTGCTTTCGTGACACCCATGTTGTTTGGGCGAAGCAACCAATTTGGGTATTATTGCAAAGTTTGGGCTGAACGATGACGAGGGTGAGGATGATGATTGTCATAAGCCTCATAATGTCCACTATCTTTGTTAATTCGTATGTTCACTATCATCATCACAGTCACCACGATCACCATCATCATCACCATCTTCATCATCATGACTGTCATGACTACCCTCTGGTAAACAAACATAGCTATTGAAAATGGCCATTTATAGTTGATTTACCCATTAAAAAATGTGATTTTCCGTAGTTTTTTGTAGGTTTACCAGAGGGTATCATGACTATCACCATTACGATGTACTGCTATCGTCGTGACCGCGGTCGGAACATGGCCGCATGGCCGGGTGTCCTTCTTGTGCCGCAGCATCTGTCGGAAATAATCCTGCGCGGTTGGCAGACTCAAATCACCAAAAGTAACAGATGGAGAAAAAAAAACATCTAATCATCTAATAGTGAATACCCCCCTTGTATGGTCCCAAGTAAGGTGATTCTGCGATTCTGAGGTATCCCCGTTTTTATTCCCTATTAAGCCATGGTTTCTTGGGGTTGCAAACCATATGAACGGGGGATTGTATTTTTAATATTGCCATGCTGGGTTCTGCAGGAGATAACTTTACTTAGGTACAAATACATTATATGGTGGGTTCTTACCCCCAAATCCCAAGGGTGAGTCGAACCCAGGCAGCCCCCCAGAGTTTGGGTCCCTTGGCTCTTGACTCCCTTGGCTTTTTCTGAATAGACTTCAGTATCCCGTTGCATCCACTGGTCTGTCATCATTTCTCCAATAAAACACATAAGCCCAAGCAGTATCCCCATCAGCAAGTTAGTCAGGTAGTCGGAAAGAGTGAAAGCAGCCAGTGAACACCCAACAAAAATCAACCCTGGCTTCTGGATGGGGAAATCACTCAATCACCCCATTTTTGCACCCGAAAATTGACCCGGCCGCATGGCCCCGACCTCTTTGTGGAGACTGGAGAAGCGGATACTAGCCACCAAGGAGTGAGCTTTCAATCCATAAGCCAAGAATTCAAAATATCCAGTGAGAAGGCCTGGCCACGGCGAGATGCTGTTGAGCCCAGCCCACCTTTTTGATCCTGCAAAAAGTGTCAAAGGTTGACCCGGTTCCAAGACCTCCAAATGTATTCACGGTTTCCTTAACTACAAATGCAAGATTCACCAACATTTCTGATCTTACGGTTAGTCACTTCGGTCGCATAAATGACACAAATTTGGAGGTTTCTTGGCCCTTGGGCGATCCCAAAAACCAAGGTCAATGCCGAAAAACATACTTCGATATTGACCAGAATCCAACACTTTACCAGCACCAAAACCCTGCCCTATTTACTATTTACCTCCAAAATTAAAGCCCTGATATATTGATATATTTTGGAACACTCGGAATGCAGAGGTCCTAGTGATGACTTTTCTTGCGGTGAACATTCCTTTCCGAGTCAAGGCAAGGAACAGTTTCTCTCACCTGCTTCACCCATTTTGTGGATCCAAACCCGTACAATCCACCGAGAAGAACCATATTTTCGACAGGCTATTTTGATCATCTCAAGTTGCAATTTGACCTCTGGCATGACATCCCATGGCTGAGAGTACTATAAGCTAAAACCATGTGGAAATTTGCCGTGATCATGCTGGATGAGGTTGACTCCCGATGAAATATGATGATTCCAAATCCAGGCCCACTATGGCAACTACTGTAGCTTGTTAATAGGCCTGGCTAAAAATGCCTATTAGAAATAAGGAATCCCATGATGAATGATCATAAACCATATATCATGTTTTGACCCTAGCACATATATATATATATATATATATTACACAGCACATGTGCATATTGTGGCTTTGGTACCATACCCTAGTTTGATTTGGAATGGTTCTCATTTTGAAGACGGAATTTGCCACCATAGACCATACTTAGTCCCATGTCTATAGTACCCTTGGTAAACTCACATAGCTAGGAAAGTGGCACATTTATAGTTGATTTACCTATTAAAGATGGTGATTTTCCGTTGTGTTACCCTCTGGCAAACTAACATAGCAATGGAAAATCACAATTTTTAATAGGTAAATCCACTATAAATGGCCATGTTCAATAGCTTGTTGTATGTTTACCAGGCCGGGTAGTTGCTCCCAAAGGGTGACCATTGGGTCATCGAAAATTTTCTGCCCGTCCAGCCCAGGCCATCCTCCCTGGCGCACCCCGCAGCGTTGCTTCCTTGGGCCGCTGCATGGCCCAGCGCGGCCACACTTCGCTGCTGCTCAGCAGCTCGCGGGGATCCAGAAACCACACGTCGTGGAGGCCGTCGAACATCCTCGGTGCCCGGTGCCTTCACCACCGTCTGAAAAAAACTGGGTGGAATAAAAAGGGGATCATGGGGACATGGGGAGATACCATGATATAGCTAAAACATATTATAATATATGGTCTGAAAATCTGGGACTCCAATTTAACCCCCGATATATATATAATATAATAT
>Ga0126342_10009141_pt1 | contig 17751 bp, 12 predicted proteins | sample Cyp1metagenome_FD_92528 | JGI IMG/M metagenome (GOLD analysis project Ga0126342, IMG submission 92528) | Coral microbial communities from Lord Howe Island, Old Settlement Bay, Australia - Cyphastrea 1 metagenome | ecosystem: Host-associated > Invertebrates > Cnidaria > Coral ... | reverse complement strand
TCATGTGGATCAAACGCAGCCTGAATGCTGCACAGCACAATTTGGAAACTAAGGTCTCTTCTTATTGTTGTTGCAAATCCTGCCCATGTCAAAGTATCAAAGTATGCTGTGACACGGTGATCCTTCACAATCTGCTGGCCAGCCCGGGAAGCCTCCAGAACATCTTCTGCATCAGGACAATGAGTCGAGGTGGTTGAGACCCTGCATGGCGCAAGAACTGAGAATGTGACAGTAATGCGACAGGAAACAGAAATATTGGTCAGTTCGGCCTCCCTTTCTTCACGTCAGTTTGCCACTGTTCCTGCATCAAGAAGCACTGATCATGAATCCATTGAACTGGAAATGTTGGGACTTCGGCCCAACTATGAGCCACTAGTATGGGCTGAACACTGCAACTGTTAAGCTAGCGTAGCTCACTTTCTTTCATCCTTGAGCCGCACATGTTTCAGCGTGGTTTCACCTAAGTTAGGTGTTTTTACAATTTGTTGCGTTTCAGTCCTTTTTTTGGTTGTTTTTTTCGAAAACCTAGACCGTGCTCAAGCCGATCTCGTACACGCGTTCTTTCACGTCTGGTGAACTCTCGATTTTGAGGAAAATTAGTACAATGGGACTGCAACAAAGTCGAACGCATCATCAATAAAAAACAAGGGGCTCTGCAAATAGATGATACAGTGACTGCCCATCGCCTCTTTGTGGCGGGGCGTGCTTGGCAATGTGCCCGGCGCCAGTCTGGCCTGAAACGAAAGCATTCCTTTTGATCTATGGAACAGAGACCTTGGAAAAAAATCCAACTGGGCTCTCCTTAGGGAATGAGGGATTCCCATGCTGTAGTGGCACCTACCGGTCTCACCATGGACCTTTGGCTAGAAAAAATGTAGTTGCCATTTTGGCCTTTTTCAAGTCCATATGTCAATGTCAAAGCATGACTATCACAACATGGTATCGCTAACATTCAATTAAAATGATCTGTATGATGGTGGTGGGTTTTAAAGTTTGGACAATGTCCAAAAATGGAAATAATGAACATTAAAAAGTAAACATATCGATTTCGACAAAAGCAATTTCGGTGGCATAAACTGTTTGGGGTGTAAACATATCCCCTGTCTGAAAGAATTTGGGTGGGGTAAAGTCAATGATTTTGTTGGTTCCTTTTCTTTCTGGAACCCTGTCCCGATCGGGTTCTTTCTTCTCAGCCACTCTCATTTTCAAAGGCCTGGGGACCCCCCAATCTTTGACGTTCTTCATCGCTTACTTCTTAGTGGCTGAAGCTGTGTGTTTCTTTTGTATGTTCTGTGAGATCTCGTGGGGACCTTAGAGAAAGGAGGAGAAAAAATGCAGAGATCCACATCTCCCACCGGAAATCCCCGCATTTTGATCATTTTAACTCATGTGAGTCAAGATCCTTGCTATTCCACCAATTGTTTGCGGTAATTGCCATCTGACTCTGGAACACGATATCATGACAAAACTCGGCTTAGACTTGATCAGGAATCTGCTCCAACAACCAGAAAACACACACTCTTATCATCTAGACAAAGTTCCACCCATGTGCCTCTTTCATGATCTGATCCATTGTGCAAACTACGAATGAAGGAAGTTGCAAATACCCTGGAAATTGAAAAAACAAAAACACCAAACCTGGAATCCTCATCTCTAGTGATCCTCTGAAAAAGAAATACAAAATCTATCAATACAACGGCAGTTTCCGATCAAAATGTGCATTTGTGGTGATGGCCAGGACGGATCGGAAAACAAACCCCAATCATGTCGCATGCAAGAAGTGATTTCTATCAAATCTCTGCCAGCCAAAACACAGAGACAAAAACATATACAGATTGTTGTTTTCATCTTGGCAACTTTCATCTGGAGACACCAAGACTGAGAGTGTCAAAGACAAAACCCTTTGTAGAGATCTGCAAGTTTTCCGTTGGGGAAAAGCCCGTCTGATGCCGTTCTGATACCGTTCTGATGCCATGAATCCCAATGGTTCGAGAAGCAAATCTTGTGAAAAGTGGTAGATAATATGAAGTTTGTGCCATGATGTAGTGTGGTCGAGTTCCGACTACCGTCTTGATTTGGAAACTTGCGGCGGCACCACGACGGTCAATCTTGCCACAAAAGACTCTGCAATTCCACAAGTGCAGGATGCAATGCATGAATAGAGGAGCAAATGAATGAATGTGACGAATAGCTCCCTACATGGTGGCATGAGACAGGACAAAATCAGACAGGGACAAAACAAGATGTGGTCAGTCAAATGAAAGTGAAATGAAGCATGCAAGAGGTGCAAAAACAATCACGAGATTGAGTGAGGTGTCCAAATGAAATCAGCGGTGCGAAGCAAGAATCGCTACCATTCAAGTCAGGAAAGCTTCGCAGCAGCTGAAAATTTTAAAGGATGTGAAAATTTGCGTATCCCCTTCAAGTGACCAAAAATCATTGTGCAAACGCACATGCCAGCACTGTCTTTTTGAACCCTCATGCATCCAGTATGTTAGCTCTTAAACACCCTGTCAGGACAAGGGCCATGGTCGGAAGTCATTGACATATTGCAATTTGGACTTGTTCGAATATGACAGTTTCGAATATTCTGGAAGTTTCAAGGTTCCAATGTTTGGCTAACCTCTGCTCTTTCAGCAGGTTGCGCAGCTGCCTGAGCTTGCGCAAATAGGTAGCTGCCAGGGCATTGCCAGTGAGATCAGGCTACCAAGGTCCAGTGGCAGCCACTCGCAAACTCCCATCTGATACTGAGGTCCCATCACTTGCATCCAAGGCTGCGCCACGAAGTGTCGCGCGATCCTGCAATATGCTGCTGGAATTTGGGACAGATTTCATTTCAAGCAAGATGATGAGTTTGGATTGAAATGTTCATTGAATATGAAAAAAACAATGGCATAAAAGGAACTGTGCCGTTTGCGGTGCTTCCGTCGCAAGTCGAATCTGAGCCTCCCCAGCATGATTGTCCGGCAGCACCGAGGCCTGGGGGCAGTGTCGCTTGGCTGTTTGGAGGTTCTTGGAATTTGATCTGACACTCAGATCATTTCAAATCCCTTCCCCCTGTAAACCGTAAAATCAAAAAGATTCCCCACTAAACCATGGTTTCTGGGTGGGGTTGCTGTTTGGGAACTTCAAGCGGTTGAAGCGAGGTGCAGACCCAATTCCGGAATGAGAACATCAAAAAATGACACTTTTTGAGTGTTCACTGAGCAAGTTTAAGCGCTTGAAGGCTTGAGACCCAATTGGTTCTGGAATGCGCACCATCAAATAGTCGACAGGGCCACTTTGTCAATTTGTGCTCGACTGAAACAGCTGGAAGCCCGGCCTTTGAAGCGGATTTCCGACAAAGATTCCCCATGGCAGCGTGCAGGGATGGCCGAGGATGGTGAAGGTGAAACTTCAGTGAAATGGGGAAGTTGCAGAGGCAACAGAAAGCATGAGTGTAGAGTGCTGGATCACGCGATATCATGTGATGACACTTCTGACAATTGTCCTCGGATGCTTTGCGGCTTCAACACCAGGCTCTATTTGTTAGTCATGATCCTTGCTATTCCGCTAAATGTTTTCTGCCATTGCCATCTGACTTTTGGAACAAGATATCATGCCAAAACTCGGCTAGAACCTGATCTGGAATCTCTACCTTCTTCTTGATCTGACCAATTGTGCAAACTACCAATGAAGAAAGTTGCAGATGCCCTGGAAGAGGATAAAGGTAAAACATCAAACCGGGTGTCCTCTTCCGCAGTGATCGTCTGAAAAAAATCCAATTGCATCAATACAAGAGCAGTGTCCGATCAAAATGTGTAATTGTGGTGATGGCCAAGAAAGACCGGACAACAAACGTCAATTATGTTGCATACAATAAGTATTTGCATCAAATCCCTGCAAGATAAACCACAGAGAGAAAAACCTACATCCGTTTTTTTCATCTTGGCAAGTTTCATCTGGAGGAGATTCCACGATGCTGGAAAGTAAACCACTGAGACTGAGAGTGTCAACCACAAAGCCCTTTGAAGAAATCTGCAAGTTTTCTGTTGGAGAAAAGCCTGTCTGATGCCTTTCTGATGCCATGAATCCCAATGGTTCGAGAAGCAAACCATGTGAAAAGTGGTAGATAATCCAAAGTCTGTGCCATGATGTAGTGTGGTCGAGTTCAGAGTCCCGTCTTGAATGAGAAAAAATGCGGCGGCACCACGAACAATCTTGCCACAAAAGACTCTGTGATTCCACAAGTGCAGGATGCATGAATGAATGAACCAGCAAAATGAATGAATATGACAAATGCCTCACTATGAGGTGGCATGAGACAGGACAAAATGAGACAGGGACAGGCAAAACAAGATGTGATCAATCAAATGAAGGTGAAACAAAGCACGCAAGAGCTGCAAAAACCATCACGATGATTGAGTGAGGTTTTCGAATGAAATCAGCTGCGCGAAGCAAAAATCGCTACCATTCAAGTCATGATTGGCGCATAACTGGTGCAGGAAAGCCTGGCTGTCAGCTGGAAATCTTCATGGAAGTTTCAAACAAAAAATGCAAAATGAAAATGGGTTTTTGGCAGATTACTTTAGAGTGCTCTCCTGGTTTTTATGAGAGTTTATCCCGCTCAAGTGACCAAAAATCACTGTGCAAATGCAAACGCGAGCGCTGTCTTTTGATTCCTTTTGCATCCGGTATGTCAGCTTTTGTTCAAGTCATCAACACCCCTGTCAGGACAAGGGCCGGGGTCGGAAGTCATTGGCATTTTATGATTTGGACTTGTTCGAAAGCAAACACTCTTCTGCAAACCCTTGCAAAGCAGGGCTTTCAATGATTCAATTTACAAGCATTGGGTTTCAAGGATCCAATGTTTTGCTGACACTTGGGCCGATTCCATTCTCAACATAACCACCCAACTTGGAGGTGTACTCAACAGGTTGGCCCATGTTGGCGCTGCACCAAAACAGAAATAGTTGGATACTACCACGCGCTTATTAGCAGCCATAAGGTTGATTGGCAACAATTAGGTCAAAAGGCGAGGAAACAAAAATGATGGGTTACAAACAAGAATAAAGATTATTGTCAGGTATGATTCTACAATTTGCTGACGTTAGGCAATAACGGATGTCAAATATGGTTACCAATGTGGAACAACCGTTGTCCCTTTATCAGTTGCAAAGTTAGCCGATCCTGGTAAATTGACGAGTGGTTACGTGATGATGATCATGCATGGATACAGCCGTGTATCTCCTCATGGTTTGACCAAAGAGCCGAAATGGTTCCTAAAGTCTAAATTTGTAAATTTGACCAGCCATAATACGAGAAATGTTTGCCTATACTGTTACTTTATCAAAGAAAATGACGATGAAAAAGTTCCGTGTTACGAATATTTGAAATAGGTGACAACAGAAGTAAAGCAATGAAAGCTAAAGCAGCGGAAATAAAAACCCAGGACAATTAAAGCAAAGGAAGTTGAAGGCAAAGAAAATTCAAGCGATGGAAGTTCAAGCCAAAGAAAGTTAACACAATGAAAGTTGAAGGCAAGGAAAATGAAAAGCGATTGAATTTAAAGCCAACGAAAACACAAGCAACGGAAATTAAAGCAATGAAAGTCAAAAGTCAAAGAAATTAAAGCAATGAAAGTCAAAGCCAAGGAAATTTTAGCAATGAAAGTTAAAGCCAAGGAAAGTGCAAGCAATGGAATTTGAAATCAAGGAAAGTTAAACCAATGGAAGTCAAAGTCAAAAAATTTAAAACAACGGAAGTTAAGGTCAAGGAATGCTGAAGCAATAGAAATTAAAGCCGAGATAAATAAAGGCAATGGAAATTAAAGCCGAAACAATCAAAGCAATGGAAGTCAAAGTGGAGGAAATTAAAACAATGGACATTAAGGTCCAAGAAAGTTAAACCAGGGTTTTTTTCCTCGGGCGCGCCGCATTGGCTCAGTGGCCGCGGTCACAGGTAACGATAAAATGAGACACAGCAGTGAAACAGCCAAGAATCCCAATTCAAGGCAGTCAGAGAGCAACATCAACAGTAAAAAAACTATGTAACAAACTACAATTCTACCTAATCCCGTCAGTCAGTCGCAGTCAATCAAGGCCATTGCAGAAGATTGCGATTGGAGAATGGAGAACGGAAAAATGCGATCCACGCCAACTCAACGACATCCGAAGTAAGCGCAGCAGAAAAAACATGCAGAACCCCAGAGAAATGCTCTGCAAATAGCATGAACCTAGCTTGGAGAAGTCATCGCAAGAAAGTTAAACCAATGGAAATCAAATTCAAGAAAATTGAGGCAACGGAAGTTAAAGTCCAAGAAAGTTGAAGCAATGGAAGTTGAGGTCAAGAAAGCAATGGAAGTTAACATATCGCACCAGTTGTTGATACGTAGCTCGTGAAACATCCGCAGCAGAACTTGCGTGAGAATCGTTCACCACCCAGCCAATTATCAGCTGGTGGACCCATTTTGGAATGTGGTCTGCGCTTTACATTTCCACCTGCGCATCTCCATCTGTGCATCTTGCTGCGCCGAAGAGGTTTATGGAGGGTCTTTGAAAACCTGCAGCCTGCGGAACAACATCCGTGTGTTTTTTTTTTGCACGCTCTCGCGGCGCGCTGTTGTGCAGATCGGGCTTGGCGCCCCGGTCACGACCGAAGGCTGCGAAGAGGTAAACGGCTTTTACCAAGTGGCCATTGATGAGAGTGCACAGGGAGGAGGTTGGCGGTCGAATCATCCCTTTGCCTGCTGAACTCAGCCACTGCTTCCATCTTTTCAACTGATAGCACAAGCTACTCACCGTTGCATTTGTAAATCCAAAACGTTGGCTTTTATGAGCACGCGGTGCGTTCCCAATCTTCAAGTGCAATGGGGTTGCAGATGGTGCAACGTCAGCAGGCGTACAAAGCTGGTTGATGTAGCGATGAAGCAATGTAAAGACACCAATGTCACTGCTGACAAAACCTGAGAGTCTGTGCTTCAGTAACGTGCACATCAAGCTCTTCAATTCCCGATTTGATGACGTCATCGATATTATGAAAGATTGTTTTTTTGTCTCCACGTGCCAATGCGGGAGTCGCAGGTCACGAATGACGTGAGTAAGATCATCCTCCGCACAACCAAAACCAGCCGAAGCAAGCAACACAAAAAAACAACAAAAAACCACCACCAGCGGCCAGCCAGGATCCCCCCAGCCAGGATCCCAGCTGTCCGACAACTACAAGCCATGATGATCTTGGTGTGAAACAGTGAAACGTAAAAGAGCTACGGGCCATGCACTCACACTCAAGTGATCTCGATCCAGGCATCAGCGAGAGATCGTTCAAAATGTTCATCAAGAAACGCAAGGTCTTATGAGGCAACGTTCAGCCCCAGCTTCAATTGCCAAAGCCTCTGTCATCAGCAAGCTGGCCATCCCACCTGCCGTCCATTACTATCACTGCGTACTAGCCGCAGCACTGTGCCCACTTAGATGTTCTGGGGCTTGCTTACATGGTATAACCATTTAACATGTTTAGCAAGTTTAGATCAGGAGGTTAAGATGTTTAGCTAAAGGGTTAACATGTTTAGACTAACTGGTTACCTAACTAGTTAGCTAAGAGGTTAGCAAGGTTAAGAAGGTTAGAATGATGAATGAAAAATTAAAAATACAAAGTATAATTTTCAACATGTCAATGATTTGTTTTCCTGGTTTTTCAAGTCACCCTGCTACAGGATTGGTTTCTGACATAGTGTGAACATATAAAAGCAACCAGTTTGAAATCTGCAAAAACCCATGCATGAACAGATGGTTCTGTAATTTTTGTTTTTTAACAATTGCATGTGGATGAAAATTGGCTTTCTGCCTTCTGCAATGGATTCTGTCAAAGCTCCATCAGCAGTCCTACTTTGCCTGATTACATTGATTGAATGCAAAAATACATCATGGAATGAAAGGCAGGGATGTTCTATTGATTTTGTTTCGGTGGAAACCAAACCATATACTATAGAGATTATGTGTAAAATATTTATTGCACTTTTTGTAAACAAACCATGCACATGCATGGGCACATCTTGTTTGCCCAGCAATTCCAAACATATGAAGCAACCAAGCTCAGCATGCAAGGAGCTTATATCAACTCCAAATCATGCAGCCTAAAGGCTCCCTACTCAACTCCAGCAAGTGTCCAGGGAGGAACCAAAACACTCACAGCCAGTGCCCAGCAACATTTTTCTTCACTTGTGCTTCTGAGACAAGTGGGGCGGTAGCAATGTGGTGATGTCCCCATTCAAACCTTTGTTGAAAACCATCACAGCAACCACCAGGTCCAGCTCCACTACATGGAGGTTATGTAAGGAAGGTGACCATTTGGCAACCTTCTTCTTCCAGCAATGCTCCTTCAAAGTCAAAGCTTGGACAATGACAACTTTCAAAGAACCCAGTTGCAAAATGCATTCCAGTCTTCCCGCTGAAAAATCAAAATCACTTCCAGGTGCTTGTGGCAGCATGTGAAGCACATAATCTCCCACTTTACAAGTGCTTCCACATTTCAGCTTAGCAGAGTTGCTGACTTGGCAATGGTGCTGAGCAGTGGCAATACCTGTCTCAGCCAAATAAGCTTGCAGCTTTCTGGAGGCCAGGTGAGGTGCCAGCAAATGAGCCCCAGGTTGGTATGTTGCAGATTCTTTGAGGACAGACAAGTGGTCAGCTGTCACTTCTTTCAAAAGGGTATCTTCATAGCATGTGGTGTTGTACAGGCCAGTGCCATACCTCCTGGCAATTTTATGTTTTCTTTCCAAACTCCAACAGCTTGGCAGCCCCTGGTACCTTTGCATTGCATCTTCATAATGCAATGCCCAGTGAAATTTTGGTACCATAATGTTTCCATAGCCAGCAGAGACTGTAAGAGCCAAAGCTGTCTCAACAGTTTGCAGTAAATGGCCAGGCAGTGGCAAAACATTGGAAGAAGCTACCAAAATATCCATCACTCTGCACCAGGCCAAGTAAACATGCTTTTGTTCTTGGCAGTCCGGCAGTAAGCAGCAAGTTTGCAGATAATATTCAACAATAGGATAAAGGGACAAAAGCTCTGAAGCAGAAACCACCATCTTCTGATGCTTTCTGTGTGTCTCAACTTTCTTGCTGCTGAAGAGCTTGTGCAGAGCTGAGGTACCAGGCAAGTTCCCAGGCCAAGTCCACAATTGAATGTAATCCTGCAAGGTGTGCCAAATGTTGGGCATTCCTGAAGTTGCCAAGGCTTCCAAGACCCAAGCCATGACATGGCAAAGAACTCCACTGGATGCCATACCATGCATCCAGTCATGACAATAGCCACTGACTGGCTTCAGCAAAGCAAGCTGTTGCAGAACAGAACTCATCAACAATGCTTTCTGTGAAAAAGTAAACCCACAAGCTTGCTGCCACTTCTTGAAAATGCCCTTCTTTTCTGTTTTCTGTTTTATTTCCAGTCTTTTCCAAGAACCAATAATTTCTTCATCCGTGCAGATTTCCAAGCCTTGGAAAACAATGTGTCTGGAGCTGATTTTGCAATCATCTTCAACATCTGCTGATGCATTGCTCAAAGAAAATACATTTTTGCACAACTGGCAAAATCTTGATCCTGTATCCTGTCTGTTGGCCCAAGTTTGTCTTTGAGAGGCACCATCTTGCAAATGAAGGCCCAAAGTCCAATACAGTTTGAGAGTATTATCTCCATTTTTGAGAAGTATGCCAGCCAAAGGTGTTCCATGGTCATGGTGGAACATTCTTTCCAATAGCAGCCTTGTCAGTTGAGAAATGCCAGCTTCAATCTCAGCAGTCTCATGGCTTCTGATTACCATGAGTGTAAACCAGTGCTTCTCATCAGAAAGAAGCTTAGGCGTCAACTCTAACCAGCTGAAATATATTATCCAAGTCTTTCTGGTTGTGCTGCTCAACTGGTTCCCTGGGTGAAGTTCATCTGCATATAGAATGCCCCTCCAAGGTCTTTCGAAGCTTGAAGGATTGAGTGCATGGGCATGAGTCAGCAACTCAAAAAAGTAATTGCTGTCCTGGAACAGGCCTTGAAGCAAAGATGAAAGGTTCACCATGGGAGCTTTCTTGCTTTCACCTGTGAGTGTACTGGCTTCAACTGCTTCCACCAGGGGCCCATAGCTATACAGCCCTTCCAAAGTGACTTCCACAGCTTCTTTGGTATGTTTCCTACTGTGCAGTGGAGGGCAGCCTTCCTGCTTCACCAGTGTCAGGACATCATCCAAAGCTTTACAACTCAGGTAAGGCAAGTGCCTCCTGAACTGTTCTAACTTTCTCAACTTGGCTGGCCTTGATGACTCATCTTCCATGAGACCATGGCTGTGAAGAGAACAATCACAAATTTGAAGAGCTACGCAGACATACTGCTTGGCTATCACAAGCTGTTGGCAACTTGGCTGATTGTTAAAAATTGTGTCCCTGGTCAACACAAAATGGTTACCAAACTGATGTTTACCAAAGAGACTTGGAGGAGAACTAGTAAACTTGGCTCCCTTGGGCCTGCAAACAGCAAAGTATTCAAGAAAAGTGGGCTGCAATCTTAGAAGGCAACCCAAAGATCATGGCTGCTATGGTTGCAAGGAAGACATGCTAGCCCTTATGGCTCTTGACAACACATGCACTTTGACAGCCTGAATGGCTCAGATGAGGCATGGCAGCCTGAATGGCTCAGACCAAATGCCTTTTGCAACATAGCAATTTTTTCCTTCAGAAGCATGGCTGGCAAGAATTTATGAGAGACCCTGCCCAGCAGAGGTTGAAAGAGGCCATAGAGGCAAAACTGTACACTTACAAAGCCAAAGGGTGAGAAACTGTGAAACATTCATTTGTAAACTTTACCAGCTGCTGCCTGTCTTTGGACAAACTTATTGTAGTCGTCTCTTCCTTTAAATCTTTTGCCATTAAACGTGTCAGAATGACAAGTATCACAACCATTTGGATTTCCCCGGCATCTCAAGCATCCATAAATTCTCTTGGCAGGAATGGCTGTATTGGGCTTGGCACTACCAGAACTGCCTTCCAAAGTGGTGCTGGCAGATGGCTTCTTCAGGACTGGGCTCTTGCTAGCTGGTCTTTTGAGTAGGCTAGCCATGGCAGCATCTTCATAGGATTCTAAACTCCTGGGTTGATCCTGATCAGCAGGGGTGCTGACAGAGGCCTGTGGCAATGCATCCTTGTTTTTTTCACAATTCTCTGGCTTGGAAGCACCCAATCCATCCTTGTCTGTTTCTGGAGCAGGCAAAGCCAGTTGATCTTTGTTAGCAGGTGAAGAGGGTCTACCCATCTGCTTCTTGAGCTGCAGCAAGTCCAAAGCATTGCTACCTGCAGTGCCAGGTTTCTGTGGGCTGGGTTGTTTGTCAAAAATTGTAAGTGTCACTGGCCTGGAAGAAGATGGCCCACTGGGACAGGCCTCATTCATCAAGATGTCCTGTCTGGGGATCAGCATAACAGATCTTCCTTGTTGCTTTCCATTCATTCTACAGCTGGCATTCCTGGACAAGTTGCCATGGGTGTTTCGGACAGCTACCTGGGAGCCAATCTCTGCCAATTGTGGCAAAGTTTTTAAACAAGGTTCTTCATCTCCATAAACTTTTTTCATCCATTGTTCTCCAAGCTCAGCTGGTGACTCAGGATATGTTCTCATGGGAGGCACTGGTGATTGATTTTTACTGCTTTGAAACAGGCTAGTGAGCTGTGTTGCCATTCTATATGTATAATCAGCATCTGGCATTTGCATACCATGCCAGAGCATAGACTGGGCTAGCAAAGAAACTGCTGCTCTCTTGGTATCCTCTTTCATAGAAGTCATGCCCACCAGCCTCAATCTTTGGACAATAATGTAAGGAGCCAGGGTAATGTCTCCAGACATCAACTGTTCCAGGTCCTTCTTAGTCAAGTAAGCTGCTATGTTCACCAAAGACTGTGGTCTCTTCACCACTGCATTGCCGACAGAAGATTGTTGATTGAGTGCAGCCCTTCTCATCAATTCATCTTTCAATGTTTTCTTCTTTTCATCTATCAAAGCAGAGTTCTCAACTGCCTCCATCATGACCACAAAGTCTGAAGGCATGAGCTCAGCTGTCAAATCAACTTTCTTCAACAAAGCTCCAATCAAGCTCTCTTGAAGCATTGGAGCAGGATTGTATGAAAGTAGCTTCTCCACATCTTTGAGTTCATTCACAAAGTCTTTGCTCGTCCAAGCCATGGCAAAACTAGAACATCAAAAGTCTGCAAGCTTTTCTTTAGAGAACAATGAGTGAGTTAGAAGACAAAAAGAATGCATGACTTGATATGTTTCACCATGAAATTGTGCAGCATGTCTAATAACAATATTGTATACTAAAAAATGCATTACTTTTGAAACTTGAAACTTGGATGGCTCACATAACACAAAACCATGCCAATCAATTCAACACATGCTGGACAAATCAAAGGTCAATTGCAATATTATATGAACAAGTACATGTAGCCACACTGGCTCCAAGTCAAGATTCTAAAAAAGGCTCAAGCAAGAAGCTTCTCTGGCTCATACTATTAATTTATCATGAATCAATGCATTTAACAAAGACAAACAAACAGCCCAGTGGGCTCCAAGATAATAATGAGTTATTCTGAAATATAGTATATAAATATATATTATATTATTTAAAGTAGTAATATATATGTATTTTCTAAACAATGATAACCAATATCTATTGTAATATTATACTTGTAAACAATAAATTGTATGATATTTTAGTATATTAATATATATTAGCATTGTTTCAGAAATAATATTAATTAAATCAAACTAATATGGAAAAAGGTTCAAAGCCATAAGTAAATATAAATAAAAAATCAAAAGTACCAAAAGAACTAATATTAAATAAAATATTTTTAAATAAAATTTATGTTTTTTCTGAAACAAACAAAGAATGTTTTTTTCAACCAATTCAGAATCTGAATTGTTTGTCTGGACAAACAATTCAGATTCTGAATTAGATTTAACTTTTGTTATATTTATATGTTTTGAAAAAATAAATTAATTATTAAAAAAATATGAATAATTTGATAAATATACAATAAATTTGTAGCCCAAACCACTTTAAATGCAGTCAAGTGTCTTCTCAGTGTCTGAGCCAAACATGTAGTAGACTGACTCCACAGGGTCTGTCATGGGCAATGCATTCACAAAGCATTCCCATTTGGCTTTGTGGAAGTCAGAGTTCAGCTCTTTCTGAGTTTCAGTGGATAGCATTTCCACAGCATTATCCATGGCTGGTGCAGGAGCTGGTGTGCTCATTTAGCTGATTTGTCATGTTATGTCATATTGATCTCACATGAACAATGTTTTAGATACTTATTCATTTTTTACCAACCTTTCAATTTCTGAGCACTTGTTGGCACAAGGCTGCAGGGTATACAAAATTCATATGTGCTTATTCATGTAACACATGAATGTCTGAATGATTAATCAGCCTGCTCAATGGCTCCAAGCAAGTGACATGCATGCAAACAGCCAAAAAGGCTCCATGTATCAAAGCCTAAGTATGGCTCTTTGCAATTCAATGCCAAGTAAGCCTTGAACATGTTCATTTTTTCCACATCTTTTGGATCAGCTCTTTGTTGAATCATCTTCTAAAAAATCAGTGGATTCTCCACTGCTGCATCCTTGACAGGTAGATTGCTCATCTATTCTGAGCCCCATGGATAGAGCTTGTCAAAGCCCACATTCCGGAGAGTGTAGATGTGGTTGTCCACCATGGTTCTCATAGCAGGATCTTGTAGATACCTTAGATGTGATGCTGTGCCACTGATACATTATGAGAAACTATTGCAGTGCCCCAAACTTGAGTCAAGCTGCAGGGCCACCAGGGTATCAGCCTTCTGCCAATCCTTCTGGATATAGGCCTGGGCTGACATTAAAACAGTATTATTAAAGTATTATTTGTTCAATTATGTTAGCCTCTTGGCTCTTCAAGCAGCCACATTGGCTCAAGTAAAAAAAAATGCCAAGATACTCCCAGCAAGGGTACCATGTAGTTCTTCCAGCCAGTTGCCTTCACCTTCTCAGAGCCTGTAGCCATCCACATGGCTGTTGGTGAAGTCTTGCCCTTGCCCTCTTCATCCCTCCCTTTGCCATAGCTACCCAATTTCGGAACCTTAGGTGGTGGTGGCAGCAGACCACTTCCACCATGAAGTCCTCCACTTGGAGCTGCTGCAGTCCCAGCTGAAACATTCACAGGGATAGGCCCATGAGTCTCCTCCAGCTGTTGAAGTTGCAACTTCAACTGCTCATTCTCCATCTTCAACTCCTCATTCATCTTCTTCACCTCCTGCACGTGGTTCTTCAAGAAGTTCCATCTCTGCAGCAAGCTCTCTGCCATCTTAGGAATGAAGAGGGCAGCAGAGGTCAACACCCAGTTTGCCTTGGTGGTGTTCTGGAAGGGAATGAAAATTTCCCCACATGGTGACCCATTCTTGTCTGCAATCCTGGCATAGCACTGCAGGTTCTGCCAGGTCCCACCATCTGGCACATAGCTGTTGGCAATGTACCAGGTAGGCCCATGAGTAGTGTACCACAGGAAAAGGTCTAGCTCCTTCTTCTTCAACACATGCTGCCCATTGACCTTGAACTCTGTCATCAGCCAGGTGCCGGTCAAGAGGTCTGTCACTGTCCTCAGTGTGCACAAACTCCAAACAAACTTGGGCAAGAACCTGTGTTCTTACAGCCTCTGGGGCTCCAAGATACATGCAACAATACAAGCAGCCACATGGGCTCCCTATTTCCAAGCATGCCTACCATGACAATTTCCTAGATTTGATTATATTATATGTACACATTTCTTATTATCATGTTATAGCCTTATGGCTCCAAGCAAGCAACAACACAGCCTTATAGGCTCCATGGACATGTAGTTTACAAGGCCAAAAAACATTTTTTTTCCCTTTCACCAGCTTGGCTTCTCAGTCTGCCTGACCCGATTTGCCTTTGACAAATCTTCCACTCTTGTTGTAAGTTCTCTTGGTGCCTTCCTCACATTGGCTACAATCACTGTGCAGGTATTCAAAACACTTCTGCAAATTGCCTGCTTCAAGCATCACAGCTACATCAGCATGCTTGTTTGCTGGCCATTGCAAGACCACGGAGCCACCATCATCAGGCAAGGTGACACTGACAAATGCAGGGTGGTCTGTGTTTTCAGTCTTCTTAGCCTTTTTCTTCCTTGGCTTTTCCCTTTCTTCTCCAAAGAGTTCACCAGCAGTCTCAGAATCCTGCTCCTGCTTTTTTCTTTTGATCTCTTCATGCAGCAAATCAATCAAAGAAGCCATCTTGGTGCCTCCTGAAAGAGATAAAATTTTCTTCTTGCAATCAGGGCAAATCATCGTGGTGATGGCATGGTGTGAAGGCCTCAGCTTCAAGAAGGTATCACCATCATCATTGGTAATGAGCAAATCTTCTGGAATTGGCACCAACTGGCCTTTCCAACTCACACCCAGCAATGATTTCACTTCCAGGTCCATTGCTGCTGCCAAATCCTTTGAGGAAAAGACTGGGCTTTTGAGGACAACTGGCAAACCTTTGAGCCAAGCTTTGCACATGAGTTTACACTTTCACAAGTCCTTTACAGCAAGCAACTAACAAACAAGTCTCATTGTAAGCAACAATCAGCCAAAAATGGCTCATAAGTACACAACAGCAAGTTGCTGCAAGCAAACCAGTTTTCCACCTGAGCAATCTTTAGGTCATTCTGTGAAACTAGGCCTTTCTCTTCTTGGCAACAAGTCCAGCTTCTGCCTTTGCAGCAGCACTGATCTCTTCCCTCTTCTGCTTCTTCTTGGTCAAATTTTCATGTTCACACAGTAGCAAAGCACCAGGTTCCAAGGACACGGTGTTCACATAGCAAGGAACTGCCAAGCCATGCAGCTGCTTCGTCTCCAACTGCATGTTAACTAGCTCTTCTTCCAAAGTGCTTTTCACATACCAAAATGGTACAAGCACACTCTTGGAATCCATCTTGTCGAATTCAGAAATCATCTTGGGCGGGCTGATGCCAAAATTGCCAACCAAGATTTTCACTTTGTCCTTTTCTTGATCTTTCAAAGGGAACAAGCTTCCATAGGCCTTCAGAACCAAAGCTCCAGGAGCAAAATGCTGCAAGGAGCAGACACCAGTGGGGTGAGCAACAAAGCCAACAGCCTTGTGGTTCACAGGGTTCGTGCTGAAGGCCTTGCGCAATTGCAATTGAGCTTGGTGCATGCTAATGGCCTCCTGAATGCCAGGGTGCTTGTACAGCAGGTGCTTCTCTGCTATGTCAGTGCTGAGCAGCACAGGCATATGCTTCTTTGTTTTCCTCCATTCCTTCAAGTCTTCACCCAAGGGCACTAGCAAATGCACAGCAGCACCCACCAAGGGCACATGCTCAAACCTCAGATAAAAACAAATGCAGGGGCTGCTTTAAACTTTTAGACATACAGAGGAGCCACACAAGTTCAGCAATTTTAACAAATAAACATAATCACAATCAATATCCTGGGTCAAGGAACTTAGCACCTTCTTTGGTCATTTCCAACAGCTTGTAGATGGCTTGGTCATGCTTTGGGTTCTGGTAGTTGGCCCCAGGCTCCAAGCGCTGGTGCTGCAGCATTGCAACAGAAGCTTCATCTGCTGTCAGCAAATCTTCAAACTTTCCAGCCTTGCCAGCTGGCAAGCCATGAGAGCTACTGGGAGCAGTGTGGTCTGGAGGAGACAACATTTCAGCTCCAAACTGATCTGTGATTTCTTGCAAGCTTTCCCAAATCTTGTTTTCTCGACTGAATTTCTGCTTTTGGCACAGGAACAAGACAATGCGGATGCAGTACCTGCCAAACACACCTTGCTTCTTGTAGTCATCCAGGTGGGTAGCTTGTTCAACCATTTGCCAGCCATTGGCCAATAGAGCTTCAGCCTCGGCTAACTCCTTGCCACACTTGTTCCTCAGGCGGTCAAAATCTCCTTTCACAAGCAGCTTGCTGATCTTGTCAACAACCTTGCTGGAAGTCAACTGGGCTGCCAGCATAGCTACCCGAAAGCAAGGTAGCAAGCTGCCATGGATTTTGAAATCAAAGTGAGTAATCACTGCCATGAATTCTTCCCCCAGCAATGCACTTTCTCCAAACTGCTTTGCAAAGGCCACTAGGAAGCTTGCCAGTGGCATTTGCTCCCCTCCGGTGTAGAGCTTTGCAAAGTGGGCAATCACATCCAAATAGTGTTTTACTGCAGCAGCCGCACGCAACAGAAGCTGTCGAAAAAGGTTGTTTTTCTCGGATTTCAGAAGAGACGTTTGGCTTTTTTTTGGCGTGGTTTTGGAACTAGCTCGTCCTTCAGAGGCACGGTGTTTTCCCCCCGGCAGGTGAAAATTTCGAAGCTGTTTGACTGCAGCAGCCGCAGGCAACACAAGCTGTCGAAAAAGGTTGTTTTTCTAGGATTTCAGAAGAGACGTTAGGCAGTTTTTTGCCACGTTAGGCAGTTTTTTGGCGTGGTTTTGGAACTAGTTGTTTTTCTAGGATTTCAGAAGAGACGTTAGGCAGTTTTTTGGCGTGGTTTTGGAACTAGCTCGTCCTTCAGAGGCACGGCGTTTTCCCCCCGGCAGGTGATTTTTTCGAAGCTGTTTTACTGCAGTAGCCGCAGGCAACAGAAGCTATCGAAAAAGGTTGTTTTTCTAGGATTTCAGACGACACGTTGGGCAGTCTTTTGGCGCGGTTCTGGAACTAGGTCGTCCTTCAGGGGCATGGTGTTTCC
>Ga0126342_10009140_pt1 | contig 17751 bp, 10 predicted proteins | sample Cyp1metagenome_FD_92528 | JGI IMG/M metagenome (GOLD analysis project Ga0126342, IMG submission 92528) | Coral microbial communities from Lord Howe Island, Old Settlement Bay, Australia - Cyphastrea 1 metagenome | ecosystem: Host-associated > Invertebrates > Cnidaria > Coral ... | reverse complement strand
CTGATTTGAAAGAATCCCGCATGACAGTTGAAGACCGCCTCACCTTCATGACTGCAAAGAAGGCCGAGCTGCAATCAATTTTTGAGAATGGAGTTTGGCAACTTGAACTTGAGCCTGAAAAAGCATCAGAAAGCCGCATTTTGAAAGGGCGTTTTGTTCTCAAATGGGCAGATGATGGTAAAGGTGGCACAAAAGCCAAAGCTAGAGTTGTGCTGCAGGGATATTCCGATCCCGACCTGCTATCTAGTAGCCTTGAGACAAGCTCTCCAACTTTGAACAGAACGTCAAGGCAAGTGCTGCTGTCCATTGGTGTCTTGAACCAATGGGAGTTTCTATGTGCCGATGTGGCTACAGCCTTTCTGCAGGGAGGCCAACAAGCCCGTGAACTTTGGTGCAAACTCCCCAGAGATGCCTGCACGTTGCTGAACATCAAGCCCAACTCCTTGATGCGCCTCCTCAAGCCCATCTATGGCCAGGCAGATGCTCCAAGAGCCTGGTACCAAGTCGCCAGACGACGACTGGAAGAAGTTGGATTCACTCAGCACAAGCTGGATGGTTGTTTGTTCAGACTGCATGATGCTGAAGGGAATTTATGTTGTTTGGTTGGATTGCACGTAGATGACATGCTGATTAGTGGCAACCCTCACAATGCTTGCTACAACTCAGCCAAGAAGTTGTTGCGTGAAAAGTTCAATTTCAAACACTGGACTCACATTGCTGAACGTGAGAAGCTTGATTTTTGTGGATGTTCGTTTGTGAAAACCTCCTATGGCTATCATCTTGGACAGCCTGACTACTTCAGCAAGATCAAGCCCATCACCATCGACCCGAAGCGTCGAGACTCTGCAATGGCCACACAGAATGAGGTTAGTGCTCTCCGAGCGGTGCTTGGTGCGCTTCAATGGCCCAGCACTCAAACTGCCCCTCAACTTGGTGCAACAGTCTCTCATGCAAACAAAGCCCTAAAAAATTCCAACGTGAACAAGGATGTTGGACTCCAATTTCGTCCACTTGGTCAGATTTCAGATATGGTTTTGGTTGCAATGAGCGATGTCTCTTGGGGAATTCGACGTGAAGGCCACAGCCAAGGTGGTTACCTTCTCATGCTTGCTCCGAAAGAAATCCTGGATGGTGAAACCACCAACTACATCATTTTGGATTGGAGAAGTTTTCGTTTGCCCAGGGTGTCCCGAAGCTCTTTGAACTCTGAATCTCAAGCATGCGCAGCTGCAATGGATAGTTTGGAATATACCCGAGCACTGATCCAAGGATGTCTCAATGCTGACTACACCCTGCAGTCTCCTGGTGAATGGGTGATCAGCAAAACAGCTTTAGTGGTTGATGCAAAAGCTCTGTACGATTCAATTCGTGCAGAAGTTCCTCAGCTTTCGGGTGACAAACGAACCAAGATTGAGGTGATGATTGTGAAAGAAAAGATGCAAGAGTGCCAAACACTTTTGCGATGGGTTTCAAGTGAAGCACAGTATGCTGATGGCATAACCAAACCCTCAGCACGTCAGTTGCCCACTGGCCGCCTTAGAATTCACATGTTCAAATTGCAAGCAGATGAAGATTTTGTTGCAGCAAAGAAGAAAACACAACAACAACGAGAAGCAACTGCCCGCAAGTTTGCCCTCTCAAAATCTGCTTGCAAAGTAGGTGGTTTAGCTCATTTGATTTTCATCTCTCACATCATGCCCGTGACCGGTTTTTCCTCTGATGAAGCTTCATGGTCCGACGATGCAATGCGCCTATTTGTGACTATATTGTGATGTCTTTCCTCACTGGATGTTTCTGTGTTTGGATGCTGCTTGGATTTCTGAAAGCTCTCCGACAGGAACCAAAGCGCGTGGCCTTTCGCCTTGCCAAGCGCAATCAGAGCGTTCAGTGCGAGATTGAGTATGATGAGATGTCTCACATATCCTATCAACTACACCTTGAACAAGAAGACAAGGCGAGACTGGAAGATAGCTTCAAAAGGGAAATCGAAACACTGGAAAGCTATGCACAGGTGATGAAAGATACAAGCGAAACAAACAAAGAGGATGCCAACAAGTTCTTAAGTCAGCTCAAAACTCTCAAAGTACGTCTTCAAGATGTTGAACAAACTCTGACGGCAAAGATTCAAGAAGTGATTGAACTGGAACGGCAGATCTACCAAGTTCAAGATTCTCTGGATCGAGCAAACCAAGCCAATGTGCAAACATGCGCGAGCTCCATGACCATGAGATCGAGTTCCGCAGAGAGGTCTACGCGATCAACAAGGCGAATCGCTTCCACCTCTTCGATGATTGCAACGTACTGATGCAAGCACGACCCATCACTATGTACGTCTGCAAAGAATGCCAAGTGCGACGAGAAAGCGAGAATGCCGAGATGGGTCAGTATCAGCACGGTTGGCGCTGACAGATCTGGGATGGTGGATGGACTGGAATAATTCCCATCCGAACGAGATGGATGGATTGGAACAGTTTCCATCCGTGACCTTACAATACAACCGTTTGCAAAATACACTTTTTTACATATGCCCGGCAGACTGGAATTTTTCCTGCCGATGAATGCAATGCAATTTTTCCATGTGCAGCTGAATGAAACATTTCATGCCGACAACTACTGGCAGAACTGGATTTTTACAGCTGAAACAATGAAGCAATGGTTGCAGCTTAGGTGCTGTTTTTGACCAACTCTCTTTTCCCAATGTGAATTTGACGCCGTCAACTTGATTTGGATGACACAGACAAATCGAGAAGCCCCTTGCCAGGTTGAACCTATGTCGACTTCGTCGCCACCATTTGGGATCAAACTGGCCAACAGGCCCTTGAGCATGTTCCATGTAAAAGTCGCTGTGGGACTTTGGGTGCCTGCACGTGTTTCCCCCGAAAGGACATCCAACTTACAGTGTGGTTTGTCTGTTGGTTTGGTTTTTACCCCAACTCTTCATAAGCCCTATATACTCCCTATGTGGCCTGTACATAACTTGTTTATGAACGACTTAAGATGCCTGGGATACTTAAGTATATCCAGCAACAGCAATGTTTGTTTCACCAGCCTACCCTCTAGTAGTCTAACAGTTCGCTATGGAAACTTCCGTCATTTTGTCATGGGTAAGTCATCGAACTAAAGTTTTAAAGGGGCAATTTGTTCCATAGGGATCTGAGACTTTTAAAACTAGCAAAATGGTATCAAAATGATCATTTATTCCAGTTTTAAATGGCGATTTAATTGAATCAAATTACCAGCGGGATCCAGAGGCTATCACCAACGATGGACCTTAGAGGAGACCTTGTCAGTAGTTCTTAGTTGGGAGTGTGGCAGGTCACCCAGGGAAACCCGGATGGTACCCGGATGGTCATAGCTGGCTGATGGTTATTCCCCCAGTCATATGGTAATTTCATAGCTTTTGACTCATCCCAAAATAGTGCTTTCCCAAGCGTAGAAAAGGCATGAATCGTAGAGATGTCTTTTGCGATTGTTTAGAACATCTTAAAACCGCCAACCATTGGTGATGCTCCTACCAGTGTTGTATATGCTCCTTGGGGATCAGCTGAAGAAGTCCTGGCTTCCATCATCCACCCCTTGCGGAGATATGCACCATGGAGCATTGGGTCCCATAAAGACCTCAGCTGAGCCTCAGCTGGTTGGTGGTTTCAAACATGTTTTTATTTTTCTATAACAAATGGGATAATCCTTCTCATTGCCTTTCATATTTTTTCAAGATGGTTAAAACCAACCAATCAGATGTTTCCCTTAGTTCACCTCAGTTCAAGTTCACCTCAGATGGGCTTCGTGAAGCACTGCGGCAAGCGCTGGATCAGCTCGGTGCGCCGTTTTTTTACGCGGCGGGAATGGGATATTGATTTACCCTCTGATAAACATACAAACTATGGAAAATCTCCATTTTTAATAGGTAAATCAACGAACTAAATGGACCATTTTCAATAGCTATCCCTATTGAAAATGGTGCTTTCATGATGAAATATGGTGGTTGCATGGGATTTTACTGGAGTTAGGGGCCTAACGTGAGCAAAATATGGTGGTTGAATGGGATTTAATGGGGCTCTAATGAGACTTTATGATGGCTTAATGCTCTTAATGGTGATTTTGCCAATAGACAGGATATAAGTGGATATGGAACAACATTGGAATATCATTGGAATACTCATGGGGATATTTGATGGGATAGAATGGAACCTAACCAGCCACTGGATCCATCCAGATGACCTTTAGCCATGTCACTGGAATGATGGCTAGGATTTGAGGAATCATCACCAGATTGCCGTTTTTTCAGGTCTTTTCATGGTGAATTCATGGGATTTACTGGTGAATACTTGGAATAGGGCTTCATTTGGTATCCAATGGGAAGATGTAGGAATTTCACCAACAAAGATGGGGATATCACCTGAATAGATAGATAAACATTATGTATAATACATATATATATATATATGATATATATATATATATATTTTTGTATGTATATATATATATATATTATATATATATATTATATATATATATATATATATCATACATATGTATATATATATATGATATAAGATATATTATATATGTATTTAATATGATATATGAATTATGGAACTAAGCAGCTAAACATCATGGGATGATATGGAATCTTCAGCTCATGGGATCCAACATCGATGCCCAGGATGACACCACTGAGTCAACGCAGGAGCGGTGTAAATTGACGGGTGGTTCCCCAAGAGCAACGGGGATGTTTGTAATTTATGATAGCTAAGCGGGTAAAATATGTTAGTAATCCATTACTAGTTCCATGATGATATTGGGATTAGTGATGTTGAGTGACTTCTAGGTCAATCTTGGATGGGTAGAAACCAATCTTAACTAGTCTTTTCGTATGGGATTATATGCGCTCACCAGCTAAGTTTTTTTGCAGGGTATCTTGACCATGGATGTTTGTAATTTATGATAGCTAAGTTGGGAAACTATCGGGATAAACATGGGTAGAGTTTGTGATTGTAGCTACTATGATATTATGATTAATTAAATGGGTTTTATCAAGCAATAATCTTTTCACGTGTGGGGCGCCATCTTCGAGTATTTCGGCGTTTAAGGGTCTAACCAGCAAAGGGAGAGTATCAATCACAAGCAAAACATGTATTTGTCTTGATTTTTGTTATTTTGTGTGATCGGCTATTTATTATGACTTGGTTTCTCTTGGTAGAAATAAACAAATGCAAGCTGTCGGGTTTATGGTGAATGTATCGGCAACCGAATGGGTTTATAAACCAACCTTTGACTGGAGAGCTGAGCATTTCAGGAATTAAATTGTAATAACCTCTACCCTCCTTGTGGCAGGCTTGAAAATCTGTATAACATGGAGGTTTTGATTGAAGAAACATCTAGAAATGGTGGATTTTCTATTGCCATGTTTGACTACCAGAGGGTATGAATGGGGTCCTAAAATCAAAAAAACACAGTTTCTGACATGTGTCATACGGAACATGAAGATAAACCATGTGATTTTTCGGCACTTTACTTGATACTGTTACGTAATTACTGTAGGTGGAGCTAGGTGGGTCAAAAGCATCGTTCGCCACCTGGTTTTTTTCGATGCGCTAAGTCGTAGTCAAATATGGCTAGCCCCTAAAATGCTCATGTAGTTTTGCCAAATTGATTGCGGATTTTTCTTTGGACCAAACGTTGGGTACTATGTTCAACCATAATATGAATTTATTCAATTAACTGTTTAACTATGGATTTAGCACATTGTATAACCTATATTAAGCATAACTAACCACATTTAACCATGTGATTAACGAACTTTTACCATATGATAAAAATTGGATTGACCGTCACCAACATCAAGCTACCGTGATCCACGAATCGTGACGGCCGAGGTTTTGCCAATGAGACATACCCTCTGGTAACAAATTCCCTATGATAGTGGTTTACAAATACGCACATATGTACATATATGTACAAGCAGCTGGTTTACCTATGATAAAAAAAATGCATTTCAAATTTGCATATTTGTTGCATAGCTATTGAAACTGGCCCATAGAAATAGTTGATTTACCAATTAATGATATTTGTTTTTTTCTTTTTCCGTAGCTAAACTTGTTATCTCCTGTTTTGATTTGTTAAACTGTGGCCGTTGTACCAACCACCGCAGTAGGCAACGATTCGCAAGCCTGGTCGGAATAATATATCTTGTTATCAAGATCTAATATCATCTATCTGTTCAATACTTTAATCTTCTGTTATGCATATGGAGATGTTATGACATGTTCACCTAACTTCAGCAGTGTTTTTTTTTTTAATCTTGGGTGGCTAAGATTGGCCCAATGGCTATACATGCGTCGAGAAAATCCCCAGCGAAGACAAAAACGAAGACAGAGTCACTATATAGCACAGATTCAAACCCAACTGCTTTGTGCTCTTGGGAAGTTGCATATTCTTTATTTATATGCATACACATTACATATATGCCTATATCCGGATTATATACACCCGTTAAATTTTTCATACACAAATTGTATATATGTAATACATAACGCATATTTGTACACCGCGTATGAGCCCCTGTATCCAAGCCATATGCTCCATGTATGCAGATTGGAATAGACCATGAGGTCAAAACCAAAGATGATTTGGTTTCACTATCAGCACTATCAACGTTATTTGTATCTACAACATACTACACAGAGCATATGCAATCATTTGATTATATCCAATTTTCTCGGTTTGGGTCCTGTCTACCATGTCAATTCATGTTTCCTGGCCAATATCAGTGTTTTATTGGCCATAAATTTCTATAATATGGTATATAAATCCAAGATTTTCTTGCTTAAGATCCCATCATTCCTGGTTCAAATCCGCTCCAAATCTGGCTTTTCACCATCCAAAGGACAGCACCCGCGAGGCGCTCGTGGCGGCCTGTAGCAGCTTCATTCAGCGTGGGGATCAGGCGGCCTGGGCGGCGTTTCGGGTGCTTTGGAACATCAATTAACTATGGTTTATGGTTTATAATTCCAATAACTATGGTTTATGGTTTATAACTCCAATAACTATGGTTTCTGGTACTTATAACTATAATCAAATACTATAACAATGTGAGGCCTCCAAACGATAGCTAAGTTGGTGAACATTACCTCAATAACTAGGGTTTATGATACGCAAATAACTATAGTCAATGGGGTTTATAAGCCAACGTATAACTGGGGGGCTCCACATTGTAACAATGATGTTGATTGTAAAAAAAACAACACATAAAACATACGTTCAACATCTATCAACTATCAACATCTATCAACTATCTTATAGTTCACCAATTAAGATCATTAACTAAGATACCCTCTGGTAAATTTTCACATAGACCCTGAAAATCACCAATTCTTAGTGGAAACTCATCTTCCAACATCTACCAGGGTCTATGTTAATTAATTTACTGGAGGCTACCACTATCTTAAAACATATCTGGTTGGTGGTTTGGAACCATGGAATTTGATGACTTTCCAGAAACACTTGGGAATGTCATCATCCCAACTGACGAAGTCATATTTTTCAGAGGGGTAAGTATACATCGAGCCAGCAGTGAATTCAGGGTTCATACACTTTGCCTAGTGTCACTGAGATCTTTGGAGATTCTTGATAAAATATCCACGTTTTTCGTTAGATGTCTCACATGGGGTGAATGTTTCAAGTCATGGTGTGATGATGCGACAATATATATAAATATATATATATATATGTTACCCTCTGGTAATTTAACATAGCTACTGAAAATGGCCATTTATAGTGAGTTTTCCCATTAAAAATTGTGATGTTCCATAGTTATGTTAGTTTACCAGAGGGTACTCGTAAAGTACGTCGTACTAGGATTCCACAATGCGGATGCATTTTGGCAGGAATGACTTGCTGTTGCGATGCACCCGGTCAGATTGCAGCCAACCACAGATATATATAAATGATACCTTCAGATTGGTCCAGCTGGATTTATCCGGATTTAAGAATGGTGGTTTAGATTAATACATATTATTACGGGTGATATGACTTACTATATTATATATGTATATATGTTGTTGACATTTATTGTCCAAATTGTAAAACTTGACTTTTTTTTGTATGTTCTACACTGTCATGTAAACCTTTTATAGATGAGTAGCCACCACAAATTGCAACAGAATGCCCTGGGTTTGGAAACTATCCAGCTAGAACATGTCCATGAGTGGACGTGGGTGAATCTGCAACTTACAGCAGTATATGGACATGGTGGGCACCCCCCTACTTCTAATTTGGCTTAGTTTCAATCATCCAACGATAGTTCCAACGTAGACCCTACATTCGCAGCTATGGCTCGCCACTCCGAGGAGAAAACGATGTGGGAAAACTACCTGAACCAAGAGCTTGGAGGAATCATAGGCGAATCGTCCCTGGAGCTGGGTTGTTGAGGGATGTTGAAACCATGTGTTTTTTTTACCCAGAGCCAAACATGCAAAAAAACATCTGGGGGGAGTTATTCATCTCAATTCTTACATGCTTAAGTCCTCATGAGATTCCAGGATAATTCTTTTTCGTAGGTTACCCTGGTTATATGATGTTATATGCTCATTTTTGGATGCTCCCGTAAAATTCCCATGACAAATCACGTATGGAGGTTTCCGAAAATGAGGGTACCTTACCTCCAAATCATCCATTTCAATAGGATTTTCCATTATAAACCATCCAGCTATTACGGTGCCCCCATTTTAGGGAAATCCATATAACCACTGAGGATTTGTCTGATCATCAGATTGCTCTGGAGGTGATCCTTTTGCCTTTGACTTGCGAATCAAAATCCTGGACAATGCTGCGCGGAAGGCAGCAAAACTCGGGCACTCTCCCGGCGGCATCAAACATGCAAGGTGGTGCTCCCTAAAGTTATAAGCTGATTTATAAACCATAGTAACTTTAGCAACACCTACTATAACAATATATTATAATCCTTAGTTATTGGAGTTATAAACGAAGTTAGCTAACTATGGGGCACCACCTGTGGTGATTTAACCATCAACAATGACAGTTTAATGGGGATACTATGGGAATATGATGGGATAGTACTTTGCGGTGTCAGTCAACACGGCTGGGAAATCTCCACACTGAATGTTCATTGGAATGGGAGCATCAACTAACGAGGTAACTTTCACTGTGTTTTTCCGATCCAACATGAGAACATTGGGAAATGATATGCAGTTAATGGGATGGGATATGAACGGGATATAGTTCACCAACTAGAATTTACAAAGGTGGATTAGATTGACCCACTAATCACGGTTGCTTCAACCTACTATAAGCACATCATTGCCACAATGGGGGAGCATTGTGGTGTTCGCCAAGCTGGGGTGTTGTTGTTATCGTGTGTTGGGATCCAGAAATGGTTAAGCATGGAGTATACACCCATAATATGCCGGCAAAAATGATGGGCAAATATTCATATACATATATATATATATATATACATATATACATATAATTGTATACATATAGAATTGTATACATATGTCAACCACACACACAATACTATATAATATATATATATATATATGTTATATACCTCATATGTATATTCACATAGTTCACATACACAATTCATTATTTGTGCCTGACAGGCCTTGAAACGTGCAGCGAGACAGGCCATGATGGCTGCTCGGTGGCAGCTGGTCAATTGGTTAGTGGTGTCAAGCATGTGGAAACACGTGGACAAATGTGGACAACTGTAGGAAACATGTAGAAACTGATGGAAAAATGTAGGAAACATGTGGAATCATGTAGAAAAATGTGGTGATGTCAATGTGTTTTTCCAACATGACTACATATAATATTATCCAGCCTTTTTTGGATGGGATGTTGGTCCATCAACCAGTTCACCATAGGTTGTTGCAGGCTATCGAAGGGCCACGATATGATTGACTTCTTGCATGGCCACTCTGGGCTAATCACCAGCCGGTCTCACTGAAAATGCTGGTCGGTATGGGAGATTTCCGAGATGGTTTATTTGTGGGTTTTGAATTATTGAAACTTGCCCAGAAGAGTTCGATTTTGTTTAATGTTCTTACGATAATTATTAATCACTTGTAGACCCTGCATGCATGGGCATGGCTCAAAATGAATTACCACCAAAATTGGATATATAATTGAAAACCAAAACGTACTTGGTGGCGAACTACTCGTACCCACGAATCCACTCGTACCCACGAATCCACTGGTAGGTTTAATATCCCTGGTTTTGCTAGAGGGATAAGCCAAGTAAAAATCCACTTACAACCGGGGTGAACTAACCTACTTGCGATTCGTGGGTAGTTCGCCACCAAGTATGCAACATGAAGATAATCTGCTTGGTGCTTTGGAACCATGTAATTTTATTTTTCCATATGTGAATGTCATCATCGCAACTGACGAAGTCATATTTTTTCAGAGGGGTTGAAACCACCAACCAGCTATAGTTATATATATATATATATTATCATTGTTATGTAAACTATAGTTTTATAGCTATATACTTTTTTATGTTTGTCCGAAGGGGTAGGTAGGTATACCACCAACCAATGGTCCCCTGGCTCCATTGGTACCCAGAGCTCCTCGCCATCTCGGCGCCCAAAAAGATGGATGGGTTGCTCGGGGTTGCTGGGATGATTGTTGATAGTTAGCCAGTGGATCATTCCCGAAAAGTCCCTGCGTTTAGCACCAGTAAGATTCCAACTGTTGATATATCCACCATGATTTTTTGAACACCGTTCAAACTAGTTCAAAAATGTTAAAGACTAACGCACATTGATCTGCTTTTGTCAGGCCAAGGCATTTCTTTTTTGGTTGAACACCTAGATCCACCATCCTCCAGCCAGGATGAGATGTTGGCCAGAAGCAAGGCCAAGAGGTCCATGGCCAGCTCGGCCTCCTGAGGACTCGCATGGCTAGAAAGTGTTTTTTTTAAATTATTTTATTTGTTTGATTGGAATATACGGAATGTATATATATATATATACAATATATATATACACGTATAGATACATATATATATATATATTAACTACATCATATATTTATATGTGTGTAATGTTACTTTTTGTTCAAAGGTTCAGTGTACTTGTTTCTATTTCGGTGTTTGTTGTTTGAAGTGTAGTCCACGTGCAATGGCATGTTGAGGTTCTGAGGTTGGATATTGATGGAGATGGGGGGGCATGTGTTAAGTTCTTGGGATAGAACTGGATGATACTGGATGGCTAGAGTTAGAGGGTGAAGATGAAAACACCTCAAAAGAAGCTGGCTTCCAGTCTTCCAATGTATTTTTTTGTCCTGAAAAAAGTAGCTCTCCTTTGGTTTCACACAAGCCATTAAAAGAACTATGGGATTATTGGTGGAATCTTACAGTGTTTTTTTTGCAGAATACTCAGCCTCAAGACTCAGACACGGCCTCAACTAGTTTTAACTGGTTTCACGGGATTTTCCGTCGCCAATTCTGCTGGGCTCCAGGAGTCAAATGACAGGGACGCCCTTGAATCAAAGGAGTTATAGACCAAGCAGTCAGATGTTCAATGCGGATTCATTGCTTCATGATGCTTCGTGTCTTTATGTTGTTCTTCAATATGTGCCAACCAGATTTGGTGGGAATGATGATCGATGATGAGCAAAAAGTTCAGTGACACAACATTTGATGCCTTAAAGGCTGCAAAGTTGCAGCATTGCCCCGTTTGGCAATGCCAGCAAAAGGCATGTGGTAGTCCACTAGACCAGACATGGGGCCATACACTGACTGTGCCTATAACAATCCCGAAGCAAACTAACTTGGTTGGGGATTTTGATCATCAACCATGACTGTTTGAAGGGCAGCATGTGGCCAAACGAATGTGTCGGTCTTGCTGTGAATCTCGGCCATTCCTGGGCTTCAAATCTAGAATGCTTTCCTAGCCTGGAAATTAACCATTGACTGATATTGACTGTTGGGAATGTCTGGCTTGCAAATCCTCTTGCACATCCTGGAATATATTAATATCTCTCGCAACGCTGATCATGGTCACGGTGGATGGCCACATTGAGAAGTTGATCTCACACTTTTAATCACCGGAAAAAAAACAATGTGGGACCCCCCACTTACAAGTTGCTTTAGAATATGAAACAATTCACAGACCAACTGGGGGCCTCACATTGTAGATCCATTGTGGATGTGCGCTGGCAAGGAGTCTCTCTACTGATTAAGAAACTTTGCAGTCAGAAAGCCAACGATTGTGCATGCCCTAAATCACCATGTTTATGGGATGTATAAACCATCCCCAAATGGTAGGTTTCTGGCATTGGATTTACCACATTCTATGAAAATAAATGCGTTAGCTGTATACAGTTCTATTTGTTGGCTCCACATATGTGGCTCAAGCTACACACCAAAAAAGGATCCCCAAGGATTGGATTTATGAACATATCTGAATCTTGTCATTCATTTTGTTTAATGTCTCCTCCTGTTCATGTCTTTGATGGCTGTTGAACCATGGAAATTGCAGTATCAAGACACTCAGCATCACTCAGCCTATCCTTTCACAGCCAGTTCTTTCGAGTTGCGCCAGCGCAAACCATATTTTCAGCCAAGTGTGAAAGTGAAAAAATGCTGAGCAGCTCGTTGATGGTTTGTGGATCGCAAGATGGGTTGCCGCATATTTACCTGCATGTCTTTGTAAAAGCTAATGTAAAAGCTGCTACATCCTGCCAACCAGAAAGGAAAGGGATCCTCCCGGCTGGACTAGGAAATGATAGAACATAACCGAGGCATAACCTCGGTTATCAGGGTATATTGGTATATCCCATATTCCTTATTATATAAATATGCTGACTGTACATATTACCTAGCTAATACATCTATCTATATATAATATACACATCTGATAGGAACATATAGGAACTAGTGATGTATGTATATATATATGTATGTATATATATATGTATATATATATATATGTATATATATATATATGCACGAACCCCTTAGCGAACAACTTCAGCACTAACCTGACCCTCGCCAGCCTTCGAACCTGGTGGGCGTCTACAAGGAGTTCATCAGCTCGCCACGCATCGATAATCAGCTCAGTACTTGGGGCGCCATCCAGGCCGCAAAAACTGTCGCAGTCGGATGCTGGGTAAGAACAGATATATATTTTTTTTAGGATATGTTGGAGGATATGTTATGATGTGTGTTTGGGATAGATATAATATAGACCACCATGATGTTGTGCCCAATATTTTTTTGAGCTGGTTAAACGACTAGGCAGAGTGAGGGTTACAATGGATATAGCTGCAGTTGGATGGGTGAAATAGACAAGCTCAAAACTGAGAGAGAGCCCACTTTGTGGGAATCTAGTCTATGCCCTCGAATTTTAGATGTCACCTACCGGGGGTTTTTATCCAGCTTTCCCTATTAGTGGCAGCACACCTTTGATATCCCTTCATATCCCCAAGGCATTTGTTATGTGTCAACATCCCCACATCCCCACATCCCCATGGTGGCTCCACCCAGGCCCTTGTCGAGGTATCAGCATCCGAGGTAAAAATGGGGGAGCATTAGAGGCTAAGCCAACCTCAATCCGCTGGTCTGGTAGATCATGTTCCTTCTAGATGTTTCCCCTCCAGTAAATTAACACCAAAAGGCCCTGGCAGTCATTGGGGTTGGAAGAATCGTTTCCATTTGAAACTGGTGATTCTCAGGGTCGAACTGTATCACAACCAGCTCAATGACCAATGACTAGTGACTTTCACGCGATGTTTTTTTCCATTACATCTGAGACCGCACAGAAATCCTAAGAAAATTGAGTGGCTGTGATGTTCCCTAGACAGAATGTTCCCCTTGATTCCAATGATCAATGATGATCAACGGGTACCTAATATGGAGTGTAGTTCCATTTGCCTGGGGTATAATATATCCATAGTACGCTAATTTGTTATAGGGATTATTTCCAGACTTATGGGAATTCGAACTTATCACGCCCCCCCCCCAAAAAAACACCTCAACGGGAGCCCCCGCTGTAGGGCCTATGGTAACTATGGGATTGGCACTTCCGATTTGAATTGGGAATTCTTTGTATGTTCACATCCCAAGATGCAAATATTGATTATACCCACAAAGATAAAAGGACCCATCTGTTTGGTTCACTAATACCCAAAGGATCGATCATCCAACATTAACTCCAGCTCTAGTTACTCTAGTTTTGACCCTGGATATACTGTAAAAAAACTTCCCTATCAGAAATCAAACATCAATCCACTATCATCCTCATATTTATGGGCAATTCAATGACCAATATGCCAATATGTCTGTTGTCACCACAGCATTACTTGTTTTGTTCCCCAGGGCATTTGCGAGTTCGCCAGTGACGACAGCGCTGTCGCCACGGCGAAGGCAGATTTCTCGAGTGATTTAGTTCGGAAACAGCGGTGATGCGGCGGAGGGAGTGTACAAGATGGAGGGCCCTAGAAAGATAGCTAACAACATTGTGATCTAAATCGATTTAAGTAACAATAATGGGGACTTCAACGGATTGAACATGATTGAACCAAGAGCCATGGGAATTGATACTGGATTTGTTTGATAGTTGGTTAAGACGCCTATGTTTTCTGAGGTTCACCTGGCAGTGACGGACATGTTGCCCAGTCCGACTTGGCCATTTTGGGACCTAGATTTTCAATTGCAATATCCGGCAGAAAGTGCTTGAATATCATCCCAATTGGACATGTCGACATGGGATTTTCCGTAGAATGACCTAGATTTTCTGACCAATGGGACATGGGACCTGAATTTTATATGTGGTCCACCATCTTTGTGGACTTCGCGGTGGTTTTTGTGATCTGAAGCCTCGCGGAAGCTGCAGAACCGCCTCACAGGACGTGGCCATTGCCGTGTCATTTGATCACGAAGAGGCTGGAGACGGACGGCCCGGCCGCTGGGATTTGACGCAGAGATTTTCCATAGAAATCGCGAATTCCCATCTATAGATTTAATTACAACATATATAAATGTCACAAAATCCAAGAATGTTATCAAGTTCGAAAAAAAACAAAAGCGATTTGTTCCCAAAAAATTGCTAATTAAGCTGTTTTTTCTATCTGATCTTAGAGTAAAGTTACTAACCATGTGGCTAACATGTCCATATATGTCCAGAAATCATGTTTTTCGGCGAATTTTCCTCTCAATCATTAACTTAAACCATATTTTTTGTTTAGGAATTTCAATCCCTATGGATCCATGGCCACTGTCTGAGAAGGTAAGGCTAACCCTCCAAATCATAGCAAATGATACCCCAGTCCCACTTCCTGTCAGAAGGTACGGCCGGATCCATAGGGAATCATCTTCATTCATCCCAGGATTTTCCATTCGCAAACCATTTTGGAAATCCCTAACTTTCGTGAAATCTAATGATACTCCGCGGCTCAGAGGTGGGCAGTTCCTCTTGGACCGGTGCGGATGGCGCCACCTTGCCGGTGTGGTTGGAGCGCACCATGACGGCGTTGCAAGTGTGCCTTGGATCGCAGGACATGACTTTCCGGGATATACCTACAGTTATGGCCATGGCTGTTATAACTGGTGATTTCTATGGGATGAGAAACATTCTATACATGGGGTGTCTGGTTAGTACTTAAAACTGGTATTTCGGGCCATAACTGTCAGACACTCTGTTTCTACCTAAAAAAGTGCTGTTTTACCCCTAAGAATTCTAGTGCTTTGACTTTAAGCATTTTTTGGGTGTATTTGGAGGGTCTTAGTCTATGTATTTTGAATTATTTTGATGTATTTTGGTTTTCTTTGATCAAGGACATACTTGTAGGGGATATGATATTAGGACATATTTGACAGATATTGACATCGCAATAGAACCTATATAATCATCAAGTATCCCTATCAAACTACAATTGTGCGGGGTATCCCCGACCGATCACAAAAAAAACGTAGTATACTCCCATTATATCCCCGGTATCTTCTGGTAAATTACAATAGACCCTGAAAAAACCAATCTTCCAACCCCGATGAATGCCAGGGTCGAAGTGTTGATTTACTGGAGGGTAAGTGGTTTTCATTTTTTCCCCACCTGCCAGGTGAGGGTTGTTAGATTTTATCAGAGTTGTTTTTCTCCTCCTCGGCTAGCTGTCCTCCTCCTCCTTCTCCTCCTCCTCCTCCGCCTCCTCCTCAGTTTCTCCTCGACCATGTCTGCATCAACTTCCACCTCCACTTCCGCCCTTGCCAACTCTTCGCCAAGCTCTTTGCCAACTCTCTTCGCAAGCTCTTCGCCAACTTCCCAGCTCAGTGTGCACCGCAGGACCTCAACCTGGGACCTTCCCAGCTCAGTGTGCACTGCTGGACCTCAACCTGGGACCTTCCCAGCTCAGTGTGCACCGCTGGGTCGGCGCATCGCTTGTACCTCCAAAATTTTCTTGCTTGTACCTCCGTTTTTTTCTCGCTTGTACCTCGCTTATAGTTACCACTACTACTACCACTACCACTACCACTACCACTATACTACTACTACTACTACTACTACTACTACTACCACGACGACGACGACGACGACGACGACGACGACGACTACGACTACGACTACGACTACGAAGACGACTTTACTACGACTACTGCTGCTGCTGCTACTGCTACTACTGCTACTACTACTACTACTACGACTAAGACTATGACTACGACTACGACTACGACTACGGCTGATGATTTTAGATGATGGCATTGTGGAAGGCAAGGGGGGGTAAGTTTAAATAAAGAGTTAGATTTTAGATGATGGCATTGTGGAAGGCAAGGGGGGGGAAGTTTAAATAAAGAGTTATATTTTAGATGATGGCATTGTGGAAGGCAAGGGAGGGTTAAGTTTAAATAAAGAGTTAGATTTTAGATGATGGCATCGAGGAAGGCAAGGGGGGGTAAGTTTAAATAAAGAGTCAGATTTATATGGTGGCATTGTGGAAGGCAAGGGGGGGAAAAAATTAAATAAAGAGTTAGATTTTAGATGATGTCATTGTGGAAGGCAAGGGGGGGAAAAAATAAATAAAGAGTCAGATTTTAGATGATGGTATTGTGGAAGGCAAGGGGGGGAAATTTTAAATAAAGAGTTAGATTTTTAGATGATGGCATTGTGGAAGGCAAGGGCGGGTTAAGTTTAAATAAAGAGTTAGATTTTAGATGATGGCATTGTGCAAGGCAAGGCTGGGTAAAGTTTAAATAAAGAGGTAGATTTTAGATGATGGCATTGTGGAAGGCAAGGGGGGGGAAGTTTAAATAAAGAGTCAGATTTTAGATGATGGCATTGTGGAAGGCAAGGCTGGGTAAAGTTTAAATAAAGAGGTAGATTTTAGATGATGGCATTGTGGAAGGCAAGGGGGGGTAAGTTTAAATAAAGAGTTAGATTTTAGATGATGGCATTGTGGAAGGCAAGGGGGGGTAAAGTTTAAATAAAGAATTAGATTTTAGATGATGGCATTGAGGAAGGCAAGGGGGGGTAAGTTTAAATAAAGAGTCAGATTTTAGATGATGGCATTGTGGAAGGCAAGGGGGGGGGAAGTTTAAATAAAGAGTCAGATTTTAGATGATGGCATTGTGGAAGGCAAGGGGGGAAAAAAATAAATAAAGAGTCAGATTTTAGATGATGGCATTGTGGAAGGCAAGGGGGGGAAAATTTAAATAAAGAGCTAGATTTTTAGATGATGGCATTGTGGAAGGCAAGGGGGGGTAAGTTTAAATAAAGAGTTAGATTTTAG
>Ga0126342_10009139_pt1 | contig 17753 bp, 16 predicted proteins | sample Cyp1metagenome_FD_92528 | JGI IMG/M metagenome (GOLD analysis project Ga0126342, IMG submission 92528) | Coral microbial communities from Lord Howe Island, Old Settlement Bay, Australia - Cyphastrea 1 metagenome | ecosystem: Host-associated > Invertebrates > Cnidaria > Coral ... | reverse complement strand
TTTTCCGACAATCAGTACTTTCGGATGTTTTTGGTCTCAATGGCCGACATCATTGGCAGTTACGAGCGGCTGCCCAACGATGCGGTGCGGGCGGTTGCCGTCGCGAAGCGACGTGAATATAAAGAAATCATTTTTTTGACTGTTACAGCTATTAGGACGGACTCAACATAATATATATATATACAGATACAGGTGCAAATACATTTACAGATACACATATCATCTCTATTATATATATACACATATTTATACATATACATATACATACACAAAGACAGACCATAGCCATTCAGCATTGGGGTGGGCCCATTACAATTATCCACAAAGAGACTTTTCTTCACTAGTCACTTTACCCATACTTGAAATAACACCAACCAGAGCACTGAAACGCAATCCAGCCGCCTGGGCATTGCCGTTTTTCGTCGGATTTGGCGCGTGCACGCGCCACGCACACGGCACAGCTGTACAAGAGCCCGCGCTGGGCCAATCGACGCCGTCGGGAAATTTCCACACCGTTCTGATGGACAGAAGCTTCCCCTGCCTCTAAGCCCAAATGCTCCATTGCCAACTGATTATTGGAATATATAGCAATGGCTGTAGAAAATGACGATCATAGAATCATATCTGGACTCCGACATACTCCGACAAATATGGAGTTCTTGGGCATTTTTGGATGCAATTTTTGAATTCTTACCTCCGCTTGTGTTCGCAGGATCTGCTACCGTTTGAATAGGGGCCGGCGTTGCCCAACAAGCCTTGGAAATTGAATGAGCAAGCCATACATAGCTTGGCTATCCAGAAGTATGGTGAAATATGTCTAGTAATGTCTAGTATTTCGATGTATTTTGGTCACATTCGCCCATTTTGGATCAACTCAGATCCGGCAAAACAGTCCCCTGCTGTTGGCAGGAATACGGATGCAAAACAATTTGTACAGTGGCATACAGTGGCATATCTGCATCATGACTTGGCGTTAGTACAGGCCTACCGATCCAAAACAACATCAAAACGCGTGTTTCATGAGGTTGTATCATGTTGTAAAGTGGAACTTCCAAAATCTGTGCCAGTATCTCTCTATCAACCCGGCCACATGGGGTATCTCGGTATCTCCCATTTGACACCGATATACTGTGGAATATGGGATGTGATCCAGCGATGGGGAACCTCACAGTCAAAAACCCTACCAATACCTGCCAGCTGTGGCATTAAATTATTAAAGTTCATTAAAGGATATTAAAGGAATGTCATGGATTCAGGATCCACAACCATGCCGACCATGCCCCTAAAAATTCCTAAAAAGCTGTAAACAGCCCTTCCAAGTCATGCTGCAGCAAACTCTTTGATGGTACATTGCGACACTGCCAAGGGGCACGCAAATAAATGTATCAAGACTGGGTCACATCTGACCAGTGGAGTGCATTGAAATGAACAAAAACTGCTTTCGTTTTTCAACGGAGCGACATATCCAACAATTGCAGTGGATGCAGGGAAAATCATGGGCAAGTGGTCCAACATGCTTGAAATCACCGTCTAGAAGGGGAACCAAGGTGCAAAATCATTGACCCAAAAAACCACTCATGTTGGTCAGAACTTCGGTAACAAATGGGTCAATACATTTTGGCATCCCTTTTGGTATCCCAAAAATGTTAATACAAAAACTGACCAAATTGTTCCAATCTTCCTTTATCATCATTAGCATGTTGAATCCCAATTTTTGTGGGTCATTTTACCTATTGATTTGTCGCGAAAATTGCACAACCCGCTGGCAGGGGACCCTGTGGCGCCGCCGCATCATCCAATGTGTGGTCTCCAAAAATGGCAATGCTGGGAAATTTGATAAACCATGGCAGCTGGGGGTACCGTATTTCCGGGAAAACCCATAGCCATGATTCGCGCTGAGAGACCCAACAAACACATCTCATATGAGATACTGTCATATGTGAACATTAGAAAATCCATTGATGTATCCTACAGGATCAATAGGATCAACAATAAAACATCCATCGGAACTTAGGACATGACCTTAACAATCGACAGATCAAGGAATGCAGCCCTGGAGCCTTTGAAATAATCGAAACGATGCTGATATCGGATGATGCGGTTGTACCAGTCAAACGCTGAGTGACGTGTGTGGAGGTCAGTTCCCCCATCAATGCTTTACAGTTCTTCAAAATTGAGCCATAAACTGATGTAAACTGTGAAGGCTCATCCCCCGTCAAAACGCTTCCTTGATTGGTGACATGTGCCATTTCCATGCCCTTTGCTACAGTACCTATTGAATCCGATTGATACTGAATCCTATACTTGTCAAGTTTCAACCTGGATAGACTCGTTGTCACAAAATCAGCTCGGTGTCACATGAACCATCCTCTGAACCACCTAAACGTGACCTAAACGTGGAAAATATCAGGTATTTCCATGTGGGCATTGTCTTTTTCCCATCTTTATGTTGGTATTCTGTACCGCAAACGGCTTTGCCACATATCCATACGTATCCATAAAATGTCAAACATGAATTCCAACTGAGTTCATCACCATTTCCTGGGGCAACCAGGATGGTTTACCGCCTTTTGACCGGTGGAATGACTTGGACTCCAATGTCGGAACATACGTAACATGTTACGTGTTAGAACATACCCAATGTTATCCCAATGTTCAGATTCTCCTTGACTTTAACGAAATGTGAATCTTTCAGGGGGTCGTTCCTTGGCTCTGGTGATTTTCAAGCCTCTCATTGGGCTGGGCCCATCCGCTGCCTCCCAGAGTTCTGTTTGAACATGTCTTGACACTATGCTGACGCTGACAGTATGCCCAGGCTTTCAGTTTACATCACCACTCCTGGTGAGCTTACCATCCACGCGATCATATCTATCGTTTCTTGCTCACATTGAACCAGGTTTATGAATCTTTATTGGCTCCCTTTGGATTGGTGGATTCGACCGAATTCCATCCCCAATCTTCATGCTGCCAGGCCTCAGGCCCCTAGGCCCCCAGGCCCCTCCTACCTTGGAACTGACCTCAAAGTCGGTCGGTTCTGCTGCCCGATCAACTTTCACTCCTGGCTTCACTTGTGACACATGATCAGAATGCCATAGAATGCAGATGTATATTATATATAACTAACAAAAAAAACAAAAAAAATAATTTATTAATAACTCTGATAACTCTGGCAGTAACTCTGGATATAGGAAAAACATGAAAAAACACAATCATTGGGAATGTGTTGGGAAAATTAACCTGGGAACCATGTACAGTCTGTTCCAAGTGTGTTTGCAAATCCAGCATCACAGCACTCCCGAGATCTCCCAAGTATCCAGATTATCTAGGGCTAGGCGGCTAGACCCAGTTTCATTTCTGGCTATGGGGATTCTGGGATTCTGGGGAGCAGGGCGCGTGACAAACATGGCAAATAAAGATAGGTCAATCTCTTTCTCGGGAACCTGAAAAAACTATTTCACGGTGAGTGAAAAAACCATCGGCCAATTTGCCCTGCACCAAGGTGAACTCATCAGTAATTCAATGTAATTCAATGTAATTCAATGTAATTCATAGCTAATCAAATCCAAGCCCAGCTACGATCATTTGCGATACGTAGAATGCTCACCTGCAAAGATGGCTCCCATTCTCTCCAAGGCATCTGATCAATGGCAGCAACCAGCTGTCTGGTTTACCACATCATGAGGAAAAAACTGCAAACGTTTAAACACGGTCGCGTTGAAGAATGGGTGTTTTTTCACACTTGGATGTAGATACCCCTAAGTTATCAAACATGGCCTACAAATGATTATAAATGGAGGTCATGAGAAAATCAGTGATGATCTTCCAAGATCCAACGGAGCTGCTTCAACCAGGGCTGCTACTCTTTGTTTCCGTCTCAAGAGTTGCACATTCAAAAGCACTCGGAATTTCCCAAACCTGGAAACATCTAGCCTGTTCTAGCAGAATCTAGCTTTTGCTGGTTTCCAACCTGTATCCAGGGTTTTGGCACAGAAAGAGACTTGCTTTATTTGGCATTTTGGGGGCTATTTAGTTGCCTTTAATTTATCTACGTAATTTTATCTACATTTTCCTGGTGTCTGTTGTGGGCTTGCATTTTCTGAAGCAGCCTTGCTTGAAACAATACCAGATGCGCTACAATTTGACAATGATATGAATAAACTATATCATCATGTAGTTATAGACCCCAACAAAAAGCTAAACCTTCGCAACATGACGAACACGAAGAATCTCTCAACCATCAAAAGTAGCAATTCAAAAAGTATTTCCATCCATTTCTCGACAACCCATCAGATTTTTCTCTCCCCTCAGTTCCCAGAACCCTGCCATCTCCTTGGCGCCTCTCTCGTTGCTTCAGCTTCCGTCTCACACCGCGCCGGGGTGCGGCAGTTGGGACCTCGTGCCATGAACGACTGTTCGTTCCAGCCACGGCAAGATGCGGCAATGTTTTCATGGATTTTGTTCCAATTCATGATTCCAAACATATTCAGAAACAAAATGATGAGATACTGAGGAAAAAAAAGTTACAAGAAGAGGAAGCAATGATATGAGATATCCTATGAACATCTATGAACCAAGAAAACAGATGAGGGGAGGAAAAGACTATAGTCTATGACTGAGGGTGAAAACCACTGACACTTACAAGTGAGAGAGTTAACCGATTTAACATGAGGTCATACTACCAGCTTGTCAACCACACCATCCAGCGGCAATCTTGGCATCAAGGGAGCATCTTGCAGAAGGTCTTTCTCTGCTGTTGCCTGGACTACGTGCCTGAGGCAAAATCTCTTGCCTCAAAAATGCGGGACCATTTTGAATAAATTTGATGTCATTTTCGCAAAGAATGGGCCAGATTCAATTTCTGCGTTGACACCAGATTGCAGGGTCGTTTGGATGCTCTTTGCCGTCTACTGAAAAGCACTGCGGCTCCTCCTTGGCTTTGCGTGGCAAAGTGTGGACTTCCCATTCCTATCTAGATAGCTGGGTTTGGGAACCACTGAGCAATCATATTGGTTGTAAACCTCTCATTTCCCCATTCTATAAATGATTCATTTGTTGATTCTGTATACCCATACCCTTGATGTCGATAGATCCCCAGTGGATTTATGTCCTGACGCGACATCCCGCTGGGTTTGCTGACAAAGGGTGGACTTGCTGAGCCATAGCACTGCACAGTCCTGCCGTTAAAAAACGTGGCCTCCCAAGGGGCCTGGGAAAATCCTCCTGGATGCCATGTGCCTAAAGGCCATCATCTACTCATTTTTGTAGGTAGTGGATAGTAAGGGCACGTTGTAAACTACTAAACTACCACCAAAAAGTACTTTTGGATTGCACTTATGGGCTGTATCCATTGCCACTTCAGTCCAGGAAGTCAAACAGAAAGGATTGCAGGTGGAGAACAGTCCAAGATATGCTGAGATGTCCATCTATTTACGCCAGGTTACAACCCACCAAACTAATCGTGGCTGTCGCAAGAGATACGAGTCGTAGGAATTGTAGATTGAGCCTGTGGTACTATGATTGTCGCCAAATACGTGAGGTGAAATGACCTCAAAATGACCTCAAAATGACCTCAAAATGACCTCAAAATGACCTCAAAATGACCTCAAAATGACCTCAAAATGACCTCAATCCACATCTTGATCATCTTGGTCAAATCTAAAAACATTGGCAGTCGGCATTGTTCACCTAATGCACAAGCTCTCCGTATGAAAGGCGTGCTGACACGGCAGAATTCGCGGCGGATTCTCGGCACCTCAGAACTTTCGAAGAATTTCCAAAATCTGTGGGGCTTTAACTGCTTTAACTATAGGATTGCCAAAAAATGACGATTTAACCATCAAAAATTCGGGATTTGACCCTTCAAAACGAGGATTTTGTAACTCATCAGCAGAAACAGGGATGTAGCAGCCAAAAAATAAATTACTGCTCCAATTCATTGATTGGTTCTACTGGTTGGTTGCTAGAGATTGCTGCAACAGCTTATCACATGGCGAATGCTTAATTACACACATAGTCGTGCCGAATGTTGTTTTTGAAGTATCAACATGGTAGAAACGGTTCCGAACATTCCTAACTACCTAAATGAGTGTAGCAACAGTACAATAGCCCCCATACGCATCCATATGCTGCAAACGTCGTGACTCTATGCATGACTTTCCCTGAAGCTGAAGCACCATTGAGAACCCGGCAGAAGCCCTCCAAACAAATCGAACAGCTGACATCAGCCTAGCATGGCAAGGTAAAAAGACCCTCATGACGAACCTTTGGATCCCAGAGGACACCAACAACCAGGGAAAATGAGGGACTCGAATTTGAGAGAAGCTTCACGAATAAATAAGACCCGCAAAATTCTGGGGCCTGGGTTCATGATCTGAAGACCTTGACCACAATGTCACAACGGCATTCAAGTGGGACATGGCATGACATGGCTCTCATGTGCTCATGGCGCTCAGATTGCAAGAAATTGCAACGAGATAAAAAGATGCCATTGAAATATTGAAGCATGGTTACTGGGTGGGACAGCAGCATGGCATTCCATCTTTCCAAATGCAACAAATGCCACTGTGCCACTTGTCTCGTGTGTTGCACGTAGCATCTGAAGAATCTGTTGATCAAGGGAATCAGGGCGGGTTGAGGATGTTTATGATGTTTCCTATTGTTCCCTGTGCAAATCGGTGCACAAACCAAAATCACGTCTTTTCTGATGGATCTAGTCCATCATAGTCCATCCAATACAGTACGCCTTTTCATCATTTGCAGGCCACGTTTATCAACCTGGATCAACCTGGTGCATCTAAGTGGCAGCAGAAGCACAGGGCAACGACATCACCTTGGCAAGAAAACAGGTGCTGACATGGCTGACATTCAGGCTGGTAAATATAGACCATATATGCCATATATCAAATCACACATCTGTATAATTTGCAATGTGGTAAACTCAACAATAGCCATCACCAATTTACACATGTCTACCAATGGTAGGTATCATGACTCATCATGACCCATACCCTTAAAAAGTGCCTTATTATTCCACCGTTTGCAGACCTGATTACCGACACAGCACTGGCTATACACCCTGACACACCAAATCCACAGGGACACCAATCCAGTTGCGCAGCCTCTTCCCGTGTCAGGTGCGGAAGGTCTGGACAATCTGCGTCAGCTGTGCTAAATGTAATGAGAGTCATGGGGAACAGCACAGCCCCTGGGGAACAAAACCAATGCCATCAGCACGCTCTACAACAAATATCCATCCCTAATCTTGCTGACACGCTAGAAAATAGGTGAATTCACTGCTTTCAGAAACGCCCTGTATATCTCAATGGAAAGCATGCAGTAGTTATCATTTTCCTGCATTATCTACCTCCATCCTCTGGAATTCCATTCAGAATCCCAAAAAGTATGACCATGGGAAGCAGATCCTGTCCACGACAGTTGCCGTGGTTGTTCGTTTACCGATTTACCGTTACCTCCATCATTTGTTCAATGGATTATGTAATATATGATATGACCAAATCACCTTTGTTTGGTCAAACCGACTTTGACCTGAATTTAGGGATGCAACCAATGTCAAATCACTGCTGCTTTTCTCCTAATTTCTCTGCTGACTTACCGCTTCTTTGCTTCGTTGCTACTCGCCACACTTTTTTCAGGTTTTTCCCTGAAAATTCAACGCTTGCAACCAGATTTTCTTTCTGGGGGTAGAAGTTAAAACTATATTATTATATAAGTTATACACACGAACATCAATCTGGATCTAATCATTTCTTCCTATTACTAAAACTCCCCCCAAAAAAAACAAGGATTGGTGTGGCACCTCCGGTTTTTTTGGTTGGGCACAATTGGATTCTTAATTATGGTACTTGAGAATCAATAGGAGAACAGGATGGTGAAACCATGGGTTCAACCCCCTATTAATAAAAATAGATTGCCACCTGGAGGTTTTTTATTAGGGTCCCATCTCACAAGCTTTAATTTTTATTTTTATTATTAAGGTTTTCCCTTGGAATATTAGGGGAAAGCTTCGAAATCCAGTTTTTGGCAATATTTTACATGGATTTTACTACGGGATTTAAGCAAATTTGAAATCGAGTTTTTTTTTATTAGGGTTTTTCATTGGAATATTAGGGGCACCCTAATACAAAGTGCCCCCTAATAATAAAAATAAATCACCGTGTTTACCATTTGGGGGAGGAGTGTTTTAGTAATAGGGAGAGAGGGTTACCAAGGAACCTCCACATTTTTGGCTTCTGTAGCTCCCAACCACAGGCTGCGCCTGACGCGCCCGAACGGCGATGTCCAATGAGCTGCTCCATCTGGGAAGTTGGATCAGGCGTTTGTTGTTCTTGTTGATGGGCTCGAGAGCTTCTGGGTATCTTTTTGTTCACTGCATCATGATCACCATAATGATGATAATGATAATGACAATGATAATGATAATGATAATGATGATGATAATAGTAATGATCATGATAAACATCATAATCATCAAGACGCTAATCATGATAATACTGATGACAAACAGTATCAAATCATATCATGACGATAGTATATGGCCCAGTGTCTAGTGGTCCCCCCTCCCCCCGAGATGGTGATGGTCTCTATATGTATATGGATGTGTACAAGATTATACAAGTATGTGTGTGTATCTATATAAGTTTTGTACATATATATATATATATACACAGTATGTATCTGCATATCTCTATCCAGTGGATGTGGTGGGGGTGTGGGGACAATTGTTTCCGACTTTGAGTCAGCCCAACCTCTCCGGAAATGAAGCTTCAAAAACGCACTTTTTAGTTAGATTGAGTCTTTAGGAAGCTACTTTTGGGTAAGGGCCCCCCTTTGGCAATAATCTTACAAATATATATAAAATAAAAGCCTTTTTTTTGTTTAAATTATAACAATGAAATTAAAAAAATGAAAATAATAAAAAACATTTTGTAAAAGAATCTTTGTTTCTAGCTTTGACCCTCAGCCTTATTCAGTACACCATAAGTACGCAAAAGCCTATGGTGAGGAGCCGCGACGAAATAGACCCTAATATTCCCTCATGGGGGGGTACAGTAACCCTCCCCATACCATATGGGGTGGGGGAGGGCCGTGAACACGAGACATGGGATTATGTATACATATATGATTACATCTAGAATCTACATACATTAGATGCTGGGAAAATCCATGAGATGTCCTGCAAGAGATCAGACTGTTTACTGAGACACAGAACCCAATGGTTGCCGTTTTCATAATCTGTGATATTTCATGATATTACCCCATAGTTGACCGCGGAAGCGTCAGTTCGAGATGATCCGCCAACCACTGGGATGACAGCAAGATTTGAAGTAGTGATATTGTTTTTGGCGGAGTGAAGAAATCTATGTCTTGGTAGTAAAGACATGTTGGTTGATACGGGATGAAGCACTGAGCAACCATTTCCGCTGGGCTGAAATTCGCGACCTCATGTGATCCTAATCACCATTGTCTTTCTTTGATTGTTGATTGTTGGTTTTGCGACGAAGCAACTCGTTGTGGCCCTCTCAATCATTCAATAAGCAGCTTGCCTACCAACATCAACCATCCCAATTTCATCTGCTTCATGGAAAGCTGGTTACAAAATGTTACAAACATTTATTCAGCTTCAGCTTCAGCCCATGGGCTGATGGCTATCCAGCTGGGCACCCAGACGTTCAAACGCACCAAGTTTCCCTCGACCACTTGAATCAAACCTCACAGTCTCACAGGAGAGACTGGCAAGCTGCAGCAAGCTGCAGCAAGCTGGAAGAAACAGGCACTTCAATGTCGATAATAGTCATCGATGGTCAGTTTGCTTTCGGGATGGCATCGGAAGCGTGAAGCCAGTGGAGGATTCATTCTACATCACAAAACAAGGGACAGTTCTCTTCCAAGGATCGATTGTGATGTACATAACAACGAAACTACACACAGCATTGTATCTTTAACTTGTTTTATCAGGGGTATGTATAGAATATATATATATACATATACAATTATATACAATACACATAAATTGTAAACTACTACTATTAAATACTTTCTCATGAACCGGTTGAAGTTGCTCCTTGCTGAACACGAGCAGCTGGGGTAGGGACCAGCATCGAGTTGCCAGGCACCCTTATCCAACGGATGGGAGATGGAGGGCGTCCCAAAAAATGGTGTAGTGGCTTTCTGAAAGAACGCACCATACATCTTGGATTTTCATATGAACAATCCAGACGTGGTTGAATTTCCAAAGAATCACCAATCCATGATGAAATCACATGAAATCATATGAAATCACATTATTCCGTATTACTATAGTGTCATATGTAGCCATCAAGGTGATCAGATGATACAACCCGATCTGAGATGTTACGATGGGAACCAATGGGAACTATCTGCAGATGAATTCCTCCCACATTGATACCATTTGATACCCAATCATCGATTTGTCAAGATATGTCAAGATATTCCTATGAGTCTCCACTCAGAACATCTACATCGGGTTTTTACCTCAAAATACAGTACCATACAGTACCATACAGTACCATAGAGTACCATAGAGTACCTCCAAAAATTCCAACGCGGAAAATCTGCAAATCATCGAACGATGTCCTTCGGTTTTTCCCCAACGAACACATTGCCATTTCGAACAGCGCTACCGTGGCCTCACGCCCATCACGCCCATCACGCCCATGCCTCGGATCACGGAAGATTTCGTGGATTTTCGGAAGCAACTTATGGATTGTTTACCGGAACGAGCCTCAAAATTCCATGAATTTCAGATGCTCCTTTCCAGCGAAAAATAGTGGGAAGAATCAATGTGATATCTCCACTGGTAATATGTTCACATTCCAGGCCAACAGAATCACTGGTGTCATCACTTCCAACTCCAGGTCTCACTGGTGATCTCGTGATCTCCTCTGTGTGCCGGACGGCGACAAGGCAGGTGACAAGGAAGGTGATAGCGTCCAGCCTGGCGTGATCTGGCCCAGTAAATCAGTATATCACAAAGTCTGTATCATTCCATTTGGATAGACTTAGAGACTTCCTTTCTAGAATCTAACCTGGACATGTCAACAATAATTTCAAACATAAGTTTCATCTTGAAATTTGCCTGAAAACAAGTACCATGTCTACAGACTCCAGGTATATTGCATCTTGATCCCAACATGTCCTATCACCAGCTTTGCAGTGATATGCTACAGGCCAATATTGTTGGTCCGCTACCATCCTTTACCAATGCTGGTGGTTCCGTGCATTCTATGCGTATTGGTGTTGGTTATACTCAAAACATGTCAAAAGAAGGTGAAATCTGAGAAACAGCTAAGCCACCAGGGCGGGCACAATATCCAACACTTTTCAGGGAGCATTTGGGCCAGTTGCAACCTTTGGCTGATTGCCCCAGAATCATGTGGTACCCTTGGCTTCGACCATGAAAGCTACACTGGGTAGCGTTGAGATTCCTGTGACAACCAGGGATGCAATGGCATCAATGCTTTTTGGAAGCCCAAGATATGTTTAAAAAAGCAGCACTCCTTGCATTTCTTAGAACTGGGGTGATTGACGGCACCAATTAGGCAAAAATCCCACCATCTCTACCATCTCTACCATAGTCCATAGTGCTTAGGTGAGGTGGGTTACGGGTCCGAATGTTCATGAATCAAGAATTGATCAGCCTGGATGTTTGTCTAGCTAGTATCCGATAGCCGATAGTCCACAATAGTAATTAAGTAAATTATATACTATGTCTGGTTGGTCGCTTCATTGGTTCCTTAGAATATACACTCCTATCTAGGTGGTGGTTTCAACCCGCACGAAGATTCATCATTGGCAATCATCATCCTATATATGGTTGAACAATGTTGAACACTTAAAAAGAATACATGACTGAAACCGCCAACCAGCTATGGCAGCTATGGCAGCTATGGCAGCTATGGCAGCTATGGCAGCTATGGCAGCTATGGCAGCTATGACGGATGGATCCCTGCCACAAACATGCTGGGCGGTACTATCCACACTGGCATCATCATGATCTCAGTCGGGCCATGTTCAGATCCATCTTGGGATGGGGCACACCAGAGGGAGGAAATACACAATCCAGATATTTCATGAGATGTCATTATATACACTAGTATTTCAATGTATTTCACCAATCAAAGTGGGGATCAAATGATCAATTAGGGATGCTGAAACAAAAATTTACGAGCGCTGTGAAACGAGATCCACTGGACGATTCGATCTGAGATGTCTGAGACGTCCATCTCAAACTATCCAGTTTCCGGAGGGTCTCTACTTTGTGCATCCCAGTTAGAATAATTCTCTATTGATAGAAATAGTGGTCATTCATTGCATACCAACTGGGATACACATCCAAGTAGTTCCACCAGAAAACCACGACACAACTGTCATTTTTCTACCCACGAAGGACGGATGGGAGTTCTCTCATGTAAAGCGCACGCAGCGGGGAAACCACATACAGATTGGATCCAGTTCACTTCGATCGGATCAGTCTCTAGCTGCTTGGTTCAGCCAATCTACAGAATACTTGTCAAATTGGGATCGTCTTCCAAAGTATGGATGAATAAATAAAAAGACTAAAACACCAACCAGTTCTCAAAGAGATGATAGGGGCATAGGAACATCTCTTCATGCTAAACATGAAATGACAAGCAACCAAATTGTGAGATCAGGCACTTTGCTTCGTATCCCAAGTTTGTTGGATCTCTCACGATTTTCATGCTTGTTTTGAGGGTCCGGCAACCTACAGATTTTGTCCATACCATTCATGTACGTTAGATTTATTTGGAGTACTGTTCTTGTACAAATGCATGTCTTTTAACAGATAATGATCACTGATAACCATTGTACTATATGCATGTCTTTGTGGGGTATTCTTGGACATTCTTGGACCAAAAGAATGCGACAGCCCCCCGCGACGACAATGCAAATCGAGGGGCAAATTGGCCTGAGGGAAGACAGAGAATGAGGAAGGTGACAAACACATGGACATTTCATGTAAGAATGGAATGTGCCAAACCCTTGAGATTTGACCGATGCAAAGGACAATCGATAAGGTAACAAGTGTTGTAATTTATAATATAAGCTTAAGTACACAAAACTGCAAGCATGTACCCGTAGCCAATAGCATGGTTCGCAAACACCAATAACTACAAGACTTGCATAAATTGTAGGATATATATATATAATGCATGGTTTCGGAAAGCACATAATATCAAAACATGGACGTATCACCAACGGAAACGGGTATATATATATAATTATATATATATAATCCTATAGTACCCTACATTACCCTATATCCTCGTTGTTTCCGCGGTAATTTGTTTGGACTTGGACAAATAATTTAATGGTCCGGCTCGCAATGAACCCATCTGGCTGGGGTGAAAGCAAATGTCCTCAAGGATCGTGAATGTCAGGTTGACATCGCATTGTGGGGTTCCCAACAAGTGCAGACCCCCGCAAGGAGGATTTCAAAATCCCTTACCCTCGAATCGCCCTCGAACAAAAGATATTGTGATGATGGAACATGTTCTATGCAAACATTTGAATCCACCAGAGGCAAAGACCACGATTCCGGTCACTCCGCAATGGTTCGGTTCATTCTGGGTCCCCAACGACAATGCTCGAGGGCTGCTGTACGGGGAGACCTCAGAATAGGATGCGATGAAGATGACTGGGGTCTGATGGCTGGTTTCAGCGCATCCCAAACATATTGGATGACTATTGGGATACATTTTTGGGTCAATTGGAATCATCCAGGGTGAGCAGGGATATTGAGGTTTCACATCAGCTATTCAATCGTGCTGTTTTGAAGCCTTGGCAGCATTCTTGCAGAGTTTACAGGTGTCCTTTCGGCGACTGTGAATGCAAATGCCCTTCCCGCCACAATCCCTACAGCGTTGCCTTTGCCGCTGGTGGTGACAAAAATCCAGAGACAGAAAGTTATCAACACACATTGGAATGCCCTGGGCTCGCCACCCAAAACGTTTGCCCAACCTCTTGCGACAAGCTGAATGACCGTGCGCAGGAACCAATACATGGACCTTCCCATTAATTGGATGGCGCCAGTACCAGCTGCTGGTCATTGTTGCACTACATTGGGAACACCTCAACTGAGCAACCTCCTCAGAATGGAAAACACTTTCCAATGTTTTCATTTTTTTGCTGGGATGATAATCGCCTTCGACTGACACTGCCATCTCTTCTCTCTTCACCAGCTGTCGTTTCAGTCTCTCGGCCGTTCCTGTTGGCTCATCAAACTTGGCACCGTCGACGGTTTGGACGACATCCAACAAAGATTGCAGCTGTTGCCACTGCCTCGTTGCACCTGAATCGGCCCTCGCATTTACCGGGGCAAAGTGTGCCTTCTCCAGCAATTGACAGATGTAGGTCACCGCTGCTTCCACCATTTGGTAAGTAAGACCATCTGCCAAATCCAAGTGTTGCAACGTTCGGATCACAATTCTCCTGATGCGGAACTGTAAGGCACCAGAAGAAACCTTTCGCTGATCATCCGTCGGTTTGGTAAGGGCTGGATTTGCCATCGGTGAGTGCAGCCATGCAGCACACCGAGAAAGCAGTTGGCAAAGTTTGTTTCCATCCAGTGGATCTTCCTGCAGCAAATCATTGAGCAAATCTTCGGCAGCCTCAATCATCTGAAGTCGTTCTTCTGCATCTGCGTTGTAGAATTTCTTGATGTTTCGTTGAAGTTTCCGAGATGGATGTGCAAACACGCTTTGATCTGCACTTGTGAAGGGCTTCGGGGACTTTGCTCCGTTCTCTGCATCTGTTGGATGAATTTGGTCATCAGCAAATGCCAGCACAGATTGCTTCAAAGGGGGCGGTTGTGAAACAAATGCTGAGGACCTCGGTAATGATAAACCAGTGATATCCACAGCTTCAATCTGTCCCGCCTGACTCAAAGAAAACGACACGGTTTGACCTACCAGCAAATATGGAGACCCATAGGAAACCTTGGAAAAGGGCACTTGCCGAGAATCTCCAGACAAAGTTTGGTACAGCAAAGAGCCACCACCATCGTAGCGAAGCTGGCACACCATTCCCATAGGCATTGGAACTGGCAGAGTTTCTGCACGATGTGGTGATGTGTCAAACTGCCCAGAAAAAAGTTTGGGAGAATCTTTGCATTTTGACCGTCTTTGACCCGACGCTGACTTGAGTACTTGCCTTTGGAAAGCGCATTTCCGAGAGCCCACGGCTCCACAACAGTGTCTATTCGACATGAATACCTTATGTGGGCTTATGCCCTGTACTAAAGCATGGGTCTTATGTTAGTACAAATGGGTTTCCCTGCAGCACTTGTGGGGCAGAATCCCAATAAAGAATACATCCCTACTATGTTGGCGTCTCCAAATCGCCACCATTCCAGGGCATCTTACAATAACTTGGATGCAGGATTCCAACAGGATTTCAAGTGCTGTTGACCAGACATTTACATTCGGCATCAGACCCTCAAACCCAATGAAGAAACAAATCATTTGAGGGGCGGCCAATCTGTGGGTCCAAATGATGAACTACACAGCGATGAGGTCTTCTGGTCCAACTGCATGCCATCTGATGTAACGTGATGCTGGTCACATCACCATAGTTTGTTGGTAGCACCCTTGTTATTGAAGGTGGTGTATATGTGCATATAGATACAAATCGAGAGATAGAAAGCCAACAAAAAGATAGAACAATCAAACAGCCACAAATCATGAAGTATCAACATCCTGGAAGACTTTCCAAAGTCCCCAGGGAGCCGCACATCAACAAAGCCTGCACAGCCGGGTTTTGATTGACCCACCACAAAAAAGGGATTTAAGCATCCAAGGAAAATCAGTGGAACTAGCAGGAGTGTTAAGACACAAAGCGCTCCTTATTGATGGAATAATGCATCTGTTGTGCACAAGTAAAATGTCATGTCCAATCCCGTCCAGAAATTGTTGCGCATACATTTATCTACATCTTAAGTATCAACTCACTTCCCAACATCCTTTCTTCATAGCCTATTAATAGCTCTGGTACCATATAAGCCATATTAAAATCCATTAATCCATGCATATCAATCCATGTATGATAATCATGTATGTATCTGACCAACAAAAAAAAGGATATGATCATCCCGCACCTTCAGGGCATCTGGAGGATCTGGACCTCAGGTTGCCCAGGTTGCCACGGAACAGAGCCGCAGTTGCTAAACAAACAGCCTCTATATATAATATAATTATATTATATATATATGTATGTATATCTATATATAGAGAGAGATGCGTGTTTGTATATGTATATGTATACACACATCATATAATATGAACTATATGAACTATAGCATTAATGTATATTATTGGATATAAACAAAAGTCTATCGGAACCATGGAAGTAATATTCACAATGATGCGTTCTGAGTAGAAATGGGGATGGCTATTGGCACATCATTTCACAACGGTAATGTGGTGAACATGTCGAGATCTCAGGATTTCCTCTTCAGCGACCATTTGGGGTTGTCTGAGAGGATACTGCAAAATCTCATGGTTCATGATAATTTGTCCTATTGTTTTTTCACTATGTTTAAATGGGCATTTTGGGGTATCCCTTTTTTTTAACATTCCCATTTCAGTTCAGTAAAGGAGACAACGCAGACTCTGGTTACTCTGATGTAGAGATCTTGCGGGATGGCATGTTTCCTGTGGGCCCAGTTGGATTTACCTACCGGGACCAGGCTTTCTGTCAATTGCCAAATGCTATCGCTGTGACAAATGCTGTTACAAAATGTTACAAATATTCAATCCCATCACATCCTGATGGCATACTTCTCCATATGGATATCGGTCAAAATTGGATCCCCTGATCATGGGATGGTGAGTGCATGGGATGGCTATGAGTAGCACTAAACATGGCCAACATGGCCAGCTCAGCTGTGGTCCCATGGTTGTAAATGACCCATAGCTGTATCAACTACCTGCAGCCACGCAGCTCGCATCGTTGAGCGCTGTACTCCTGGTATAAATGGGGATGGAACTACAACTAGACTTCACAAGCACCATGCTTGCCTAGTGACCACTTCACGTATAGTCATCCATCATTATCCCCATGATCCTCGCTTATATCTCCAGTTCTTGTGTCTTACAAGACATTTCAGGCATCTGTCGATGCTTAGTTTCCCAGTTGCCCAAATCACCATTTTCAAGGTCCTACACCCATTGGTTCTTGGATGTTCTTGATGACCATTGGCAAATTGGGAACCTAGGATCGCCAGACCCGGTATCACCCCGCCTCCCACCATGCCGCTTCACTGCCGGCTTGTTCAAGACCTGCCAAAAACGGCCGTCACTGGAAAGGCTCAGCAGTTGCGTGTCCTTTTGGAGGTGAACGTTTGCTGATGTTTGAGTCGATTGAACCAACAAACCAAAACAATGCAAGTAGATATATATATATATATGTATAATATATGTATATGTATATATATATATATATGTTTATTTGTTGGTGTATATACATATATATATATATACATATATATATATACGTATATATATATATATGAGCAGGGACCCCCACACCCCCCCCCCAGCCAGATGGTTCCCCCCCCACCCTGTGGCAGGGGAGGGTGGGTTTTCTCAGCAGCCAAGCCATGGTGTATGTAGTCTTTATAGTGCATATAATGCATATGTATCGATAATTAGAATGGATATACTATATGTAATATAGAGTGTATGTGTAGTGTATAT
>Ga0126342_10009138_pt1 | contig 17753 bp, 8 predicted proteins | sample Cyp1metagenome_FD_92528 | JGI IMG/M metagenome (GOLD analysis project Ga0126342, IMG submission 92528) | Coral microbial communities from Lord Howe Island, Old Settlement Bay, Australia - Cyphastrea 1 metagenome | ecosystem: Host-associated > Invertebrates > Cnidaria > Coral ... | reverse complement strand
CACCCCCAACCCCTCAGGGCATGTTGAAGCAACCCCAACCCCTCAGGGCATGTTGAAGCAACCCCAACCCCTCAGGGCATGTTGAAGCAACCCCAACCCCTCAGGGCATGTTGAAGCACTATTGTTCGGGGATGTCTGCGGGCTGTCCCCTTGGGGCCCAGGATCTCATTGGATCGACCAAGAAATCAGCGAGCCTGCCATGGCTCAGCTGGTGATTCTGGGAGCTGGCTTAGATACACGCGCCTATCGTTTGCCCAAGCTGAATCTTGGTGAAGCTCCAAATCTTGGTTGCAGTTCGGTGGTTTAATGTGGCTTTGGTATGGCTACCCAATCTTGGTTGGTCATGGTGGACTTCATAAACCATTGATATGAATTGATATGATACCTTTCAGATCTTTTCAGTGAGCCTGTTCATTTCTAACGGTTGGGATGCTGTTTTTTGCTACACGAAAATGGCACGATCCCGGAACGCGCCGGACTCAGCTCTGTCAGGAAGGACGTTTTGGTCTTTGAGGTGGACTTTGAAGAGGTCTTAACTGCGAAGGCGCAAGGGGTGGCCATACTGGTGACGACCAGCGGTTTTTCATGGGAATAGCATGGAATAGATGAGGAAACCTTCAGGATGGCCAATACATGGTAGTACTTGAATCTCTTTGCCCATTCATGACTATTTATGGTGATGTATACTAGCAATTGTTGGCCTGCAGGGTGTCTAAGATTGGGAATCAAGCACCAAAAGCACCAGAAATGGGCACGTCATCCCAGTTGGACGACGACCCCTCTGAAAAAAAGTTTGTGGGGGTCTGTCCAAAACGCCTTCAACCACCAAAAAACACGGGTTGCAGCAACAAAATGGCCGGTTGGTGGTTTCCATGTTTGTTTCTCTCTTAGAATCGGATGATGATCTCTTTGACAAATAGTTTAAATACACCAATTTAAACAGTCGCCATTTGAATGGGCACAATGATGATCGACCGCTGTTTGTTTTGCAACCTATTCGCAAACAAAGTCAATTAATCTCAATTATACCCTTGTGTTTGGACCGAAGCCCCTGAGACCTAGGCTGCTTTCATTCAGAGCTCCAGCCTGTATCAACCAGGGTCCGCATGTTGGGTCGCACTGGTTCATCGGAAGTTCAATGCCACTTTTAGCGGTCCAACTGCAGGCGTTTTGTTTGTCTCAGCTTTGCCCAAAAGCAACTCAAATTCCTACAATGATACTACAAAATGATGCCCACGGTTTTCACCCATTGATAAAACCGAATCATAGATCTCCATCATAAACCCAGCAGTAAACCTTGTGATTTCAATCACCTTATCCAAGTTTACTATGGTTTACTATGGTTTACTGTGGCTTTTCCATGCTTTTCCAGCTTCCTGGAAGCTTCTCCCAGCGCACCACGGAGGCCACCCTCCTGGAAGCCCATGCGCCGGTGGCGCAGCTCCACAGGTGCCCGGCCAACTTGATGACTGCCCCCTGGGAGGAGCAGCTGCTGCTGCGGGGCTTTGCCAAAGATGCTCCGACGATGTGGCTGTTGGAAGGCACCTGGATGTCCAAAACGCGGGGAGATTAAAACATCTTAAAACTCAACAGTTTAAAATGGGGATATGGGTAGAAAATATGTCATTTGATGATTTTCCGGCAAATCCGCCAGAAAATAGGGGAATCTTCTGTATCTGGGCAGGATGGATAAAAGTTGCGATGTTTTGGGCCATCGCCATCAAATTTTTAAGTGGAGATCTGGGAACAAAACGGATGGGAATATAGACAACCAAAAGACAACTAGAAGTGGGAAACCTGGAAGTAACCACCTGGAAGCCCGTTTCTATCTTTTTGGGGAAGGGAATATATGATGGAAGTGTTTTTGTTTGTGTTTTTCAGGAGAAGGAATAAGTGATGATGATTCGAGTATGATCATATGGTTTTATTCTCATAACTAATAATTAAACCCACTCAGGCTTTATTCTTATAACAATAATTAAACCCACTCATAAACATTTCACTTCCATAATAATTCGAAGACAGGGAGTTGGACACTGTGGCTGAGCATGGTGGAAGTTGTATGTGCGGAAGAGGGACAATGATGAAACATGGAGAACATGAAAAAGGGACGGAACATTGATGGAAGTGTTGGGGAGTTTGGTCACTTTTGGGAAAGCAACTAAAAAGGGTGGAAATGATGGAAGTTGTACTGGGGGAATGGGGAGAAAGTCATGAACATGGAGATTGAGTTGAGTGATTCCCGTGCAACCAAAGTGGACGGGGATGTGGATGGAAATAAGGAAAAGTTGGAGAGCTTTTAGTTCAAGTACCCCAAACGGGGAGGATGAATCATTCACAGGATCAATGTTCACAATGTATAGGGACCCTGCTGTGGACTTACATCATGTTTGAGACTTAAGACAATTACAAGTTTTTCTGTGTAGAACTTAAGAGCTCGGCTGAATGGACATGAAGCCATGTATGTTGCCAAACATGGCCAAACCAAAAAAGTGTTGGTCTGTTGGAATGTCTTGATTCGGGCAGTAGCGAAAAAATTGACCACCTCCTATATCTCACAGCTTGAAGGGCCAAGGGTTGGAAATAATTGACCATCTCGCAGCAGAGGTTCAGAGATGCTGTTATGATTTTAACTTGCCTCAAGTTGGCTTCCGCGGCTTCCGTTGGATGCTGCGATCCTCGAAATGCTCTGGTGATATTGGGCTAAATGACCAAATTTTGACCATTAACTTATGCTAATCGAACCATAAACTTATGCTATCTATGTTAAAGTTAAATTACTAAATACTACCCTCTGGTAATTTAACATGGCTATTGAAAATGACCCATTTATAGTGGATTGTCCCATTGAAAATGGTGGATCTTTCCATAGTTATGTTAGCCCGTTTACCAGAGGGTAACTTCCTAAAACTGGTTGGTGGTTTGGAACATTTTGTATTGTTCCATATATTGGAAATAATCATCCCAATTGACGAACTCATATTTTTCAGAGGGGTAGGTCAACCACCAACCAGTTCCTATTGAACCCATTCGTGGTCGCCCCTTTTTGGTCAACCGAGTCGTCGAGGATTGACGGGATATCTCACCGAAGAGGAGCTGGAGATGCTGATGACAAAGGTCTCCAGCCTAGTTTCTTGGTGAGACCATTGTCCACCATGGTTTAGATGGCCCATTTATAGATGGTATGTAGATGGTTTACCTAGCTATAAAATGGTGATGTTCCAGTTCGCTATGTTAAATAACCAGATGGTATAACCAATGGTATGGTATAATCCATGATAATATGGTATAATATGGTATAATATGGTATAATACGGTATAATATGGTATAATATGGTATAATATGGTATAATATGGTATAATATGGTATAATATGGTATGATGTCTATGGTATATCTCATATTATACTTATGTTGAATGGTAGGGAAAATGGTATGATCCATGTATAATCCATGGAATAACGGCTGCATAACCCTTAAATTTTTGGTCACTGGGCCTTCATGTCATTTAGGCCATAGCTGATCACCATTCGGTTTTTCTCAGGTTTTCGTCATTGTTTTCGTCCAAAACTTGGGCTCCAATCAACTCCAAATCCCCATGGAAAGATCAATGTATCAAGCGTCAGTTTGATGGACCCAATTCGGAGAGATCCCCGGCTGTTGATGTTGTCGGAATCCCTGGCCGTTGGAACTAAAAAAACGATTTCCAATCATATCTAACCTCTCGAAAATACGATATACGGATTACGGATGTATAATACTGTTTATCTCAATAATCATATACAAGATGGGGCCTGGACCCCAGCCTATGCGTTGGTTTACAACCACCATTTACATCCATTTACTAGTTGGATATATCTACCATAAACCCAGCAGCGATTGGAATCATGTGTGCCAACTTTGCGTGAGCTCGAACTTAGGGTCCACCTTATAAGAACAATAAGAATAATTTATATCGAACTGGTTATCTGGATTAATCTGGAACATATATTGCGTGTATAATATACTTATTATATAATATATATATGATATGTAGTTTGTCTTAACAGCCATCTACCCATTTTTGACGATACTGATCTCACAGGCCTAGGCCACATCCCATATCATCCCATGGACATCGCCACCGGGTGCCGTTGTCCCCTGTAAAAACAAACCAGGCGCCCGCCGTGTCCAAACTGACAGCTACCTTTGTGGGGAGCAGCATGCGGGAGAACGTCACCTCCATGCATCGCTATTTGGTCAGGGCCCCGAGGGATTTTGAAAGGAACTGTCAGGGTCAACCAAAAAAATGTGGAGATATTGGGTTCATAATATATTATATGTTATATTATATATATATTATATTAAAATATGTTATATTATATTATATTATACATGTATGTATGTATATATATATATATGTATATATATGTGATTATTATACCTGTATTTTTTTACCAACGGTGTATATTGGATAAATTTGAACACAATCTCACTGCGACGTCACTGGAATGATGCTTAGGATTGGGGTAACTATCCCACTATGGCCTTTTTTTCAGGTTGGCGAATCATTCTAATTTATCCAAACTAGTTGGTGGTTTGGTTTCCATATATTGGGAATAATAATCCCAACTGACTAATATTTTTCAGAGGGGTTGAAACCACCAACCAGTTTCTAATCTATCCAAATATGTGGTGATTTAATCAAGAACTGGATTTTTACTGGGAAGAAGCAACTTAATATGATTTGAGTATTTGAGTGTGAACGGGGGATGGGTCCCAATTTATGGCAGTAAAACTGGTGGCTGTCCCCTACTTGTTCCGACAAGGTGAACTGGGACATGAGATGAGAAAGCTTTGCGTTTCATAGTGTCATTTTGTTGCAGAGTATCCAAGATTGGCCACACTAAACAAGTACGGCTACTCAAAACTGGTTGACCCAAGGAAGTTATATAGGCCATTCTAGGCCCTTCAAATGATTAGCGGATTCAGGGAGGCAATCGCTACTAAAAGATTGCAAAGGTGGATAGGAAAATCGTCCGGGTCACTCGGTGTGGGTCAAGTGGTAAACTAACAGTTTGCGAACAGGAAAGATCCACCCAGTGGACTCAGTGGACTCGGCGCCAAAAACTCATCCCCCAAGGAAAGCATAACGGGAAAGTACTGGATCTACCCGGCCTGGTAAACGGGCTCACATAACTATGGAAAGATCCACCATTTTTCATGGGAAAACTCACTATTGAAAAATGGCCATTTTCAATAGCTATGTAAGAAATTACCAGAGGGTATTGCAGGATCTTTTTGGCACCAGTCATGGTGTCCATGGTGTCCATATTTATCCACTTAATTCCACTTGTCCCCCTTGGGATCCAATCCCATTCACTTCCAGTTTCTTCGGGGTTTCCAGTCACCTTCAAGACTCATCTGGTATTGGCCTTTAAATTCTGGAGCTGGTGTGATTTAATTGCAATATCGAACCAATCATCTCCTGAAATAAGAACAATTTGGAATTATAGAATATCATATTAAGGAGATAGTTGAATCCCAGGGGCTGGTACCTGGGCTTCTGGGCTGGGACCAACCTTCTTTCAGGTCTCCGGTCCAGAGCAGATTGAGACACTGCTCAGTCGATTTGGCTGGACCGCTTCCGTGCCGAGGCTTAGTTTTGTTTGTGGCGCAAGCCATGGCTACTTTGCTCACTATTCAATAATATGATATTAGGGACCCATGACTTAGGACTTAGGCCCACATAGGGACATGACTCCTTGGGTATCTTTCACAAGTCCAAGACGTCACTGGTACCTAGTATTAGGTACCTAATATTATCTGAATATATCTGAATATCTGCACAAGATTTTGTACATGTCCCAAATACATGTTGGAAAGACTTGCCCAATATGGTTGCCATCCACTTATTGGGATGACGGTTCGAAGGATTGGCTCGAAGCCGTGACACCCCTTGTCATTCCTACACACCCTTGGTCGATCCTTTTGGAAAGAATAGAGGGTCGCTTTGGCATACCAGTTATTATCATGTACCCTAGGGTAAACTAATATAGATGTGGAACATCAAACATGAAAGCATTCTATTTTCATTGGGAAACCATGTTTTTCCACATGTTTACCCTCCATGCTGATCCAGTCCGGCCAGTTGGGGTTTAAAGCGCTGCCAGTTGAGTCAGCACTTTATTGGATGTACATAAATGTGTATATATATATACACATATATTATTTGAAATCTCCAAGCTTTATTTACAAACACTTCTGTTTCTGTTGTGTCAATCGCTACCTTGTTTCAATGTTGATTTCACTATAGCCACATGAACAACCATCAAAAGCATGATAGACATACCACATATGATCGAGGATCGGTCATGAATATCTCAAACCCACCTCAAGCAAGTTCTTTCGCCTAGAGTGTGCTTTCAGATAGATATGGGATTGTTTGAAAATAGGGTACCCCTTCTTTTCTAAAGTTCATCATGGTTGATCATCAGTTTTCCCATTAAGATATATTGAAATTGCTATTTTGGGTAGCCCTACAAAGCACCACAAGTCAAAAAACAAGTGTTGCACAAGCGCGCTTCCAATGAGGTGCACAGACTGGGAGAAGTTGCTGAAAAGTCGCCTGGAAAACAGCAAAAAACAACGGCGCGATTTCGAGAGATTACCATTTTTAGAGGGGATAAAACAATGTGTGGCCCACCAGTTATGGATGTTATGGGTTGGTTTAACCACATTTACAGTTATAATTATTGTAAACCGGACTTTAAGACTTATTTGGAGTTAAAATTCGCAACTTATCGAGGGGGGCCCCACTTTGTATACAAACATCGTGTCACATTAGATTATTCGCAAATGAGTTTAACTCCCACCACTGTTCAGAGGTGAAATTTTCAAGGAACTCTGCAGATATTTTTTTGGGGGTTTCAAGTGGTGGATATCTTCGCTATGACCTTCAGATTTGGGCATCGCTAATCAATGGATGAAATCACTTCCAATAAATGATGATTAGCAGTAGGTGTCGGCTCAAAAGCCTGCCAGAAGGTACACCTGCCCCGCAGAAGATTGAGGTGGATGTCTCAATAGGGTAGTTCAACATAGGTTGCCATGGAGTTGGAGCCTAACATACAGGCACTACAGGATGGACATCGAGTTGATTGTGTGGTAGAAGTGTTGTTCACTGGACCAGGGTATTCAGTTTTGACCACAAAGATCCACAAGGTCACGATCCTCACAGATGTCAAACTCACCAAGGGACAATCGTTCACATTGTTTGGAATGAGCAAGTGGCAAGTCGCCAACCAATTGTGGTTGATGAACACAGAGCATACGGTGGTTTTGCAACATCTTCCCAGGGATGTGTCAGAGCTCAAAATGATGACAGAGATTTGTTCAGGGATTGGGGCAGTCACTGAAGGGTATGAGGCTTGTGGGGCAACTATCAAATCTCACAATGAAAAGAACACGGTTTTTGCTGAATGGTTGAGAAGACAAAACAAAGTGGTCATCCAAGGTGACATTGCGGACCCAGTCGTTGTCTCACAGATTTCGCATGTTCACGGATCCATTTTGTCAGGTGGTGTGTCATGTCAACCTTGGAGCACGTTAGGAGACCAACAGCAGTTTAGGGATGACAGGTCGTTGTCTATGACAGGCATGCTGAAAGCCATCCACCTGCTACAGGTGCCAATGGCAATCATGGAATGCACGCCAAAAGTGTATCAGTCCAATGAAACTCAGGCAATGTTCCGACAATTTACATCCGAAACAGGTATGAAGGTGCATCAAGCCATTTTACCGTTGCACACATTTTGGCCATCACGCCGCCAAAGATGGTGGGCGACCATCTCGCATCCGAGCCTGGGCCTCCAGGCTATTCCAGAGATTCCGCCACTTGCATTCGAGCCCAAGTTGATTCACCTTTTTCCTTGCTTCATGGAACTGGATGATTTCACGTTGCAGGAGCTGAAACTGGATGATGAAGAATTGGAACAATTCATGTCTACTCCCAAAGGCATGCATGAACACCAGGTCAATCAGTTGAAACCATTACCAACGGCTACGCATTCATGGGGCAGTCAACTTAAAGGTTGTGAATGTGGTTGTAGAAGTCATGGTTTCAGTCAGCAAAGAATCAAAGAGAAGGGTCTATATGGTCAGCTCCTGCCACTTTCGGAGACATGTACAAAGCAACAATCCGTAGTGCGTTGCATGCGTCACCTCCATGCATCCGAAGTAGCCCTTGCCAATGGACTTGATCCGTTTTTTCCAGGTCTGAACAACATGAAGCCGAGACTTGCACTGGCAGCCGTAGGTCAATTGGCATCACCGTTTCAGGGGGCTTGGGTACTTGCCAATGCCATGCATGACATGAATAAAGTAGGAGTTCTCCCTGGACCAGTCAAGAACCCCATTGACGTCTTACAGGCACAGGCCAAGCACCTATTGCTGCAGAGAGACAGATTGCTCAAGGTTGAGACGCAAACCGAATCCATGCTTCGCCTGGCCAAATGACCTTTGGGGTAATCCGGAAGCTGATGCGATCCTCAAGAACATGAATTTTCCACATGTCAAGCCGAAACCAAGAGAGACTCAAAATGATCGTGTGAAGCAAGTGGCTTATGCAGACCCAGCCAAGACAGTGACGGAGTGCTTTGCCAACCCAGTTGCCCAAGTTGCCCATCACCCTCCCATGTGTCTTCAAGCCATGCCTCAGGTGACGACCGTCCCTGTAGGCCCCGCCCGACCCCTGGGTAAGCTCAGTAAAGATGATGTAAAGTTAAGCGATAAGCCAAACGATGATCAAAATGATGAGGCACAGCAGCAATCAGCCTATGAGGAGCAACCACATCCAGGCAAGCCTCAAGGCATTGAAAAGCCATCCAAGCCGAAGGGAACAGCCGTTCCCACCAGTGTTGTGATGGAAGATCATCCGAACCTCAGTTTTCCGACTAGGGGGGTAGCATCGCCAGAAGTTGAGGAGTGCAACGTGTCCGGACATTCAGGTGAAGAAAGAATTGCAAGCCAGGTAGGTGGTAGTAAAGGAACCGATAACCCTCCCATGGTTTTTCATGCCATGCCACAGGAGACGCCCGTCCCTGCTGGCCCCTCCCAACCCCGAGGCTTGGAGGGGCATGAGAAACGTGACCACCAGTCGCACATCATTGGTTCACTAGTGACATCACACAAGCATGCCATTCCATTGCAAGTGACACAAGACCTTCAAAAATCTCAGGTCCATCCGTCAGTGCAGAGCCAAGCCGTTGGCCAACCAAGGACAACCGAGGTCCAGCCAGAGACTCTGCCTTGTGAAGCAGCACATGGAAGGACTTCAGATCAGGACAGGGGGGTATTGACTGGGCCCTATCACAGCCAGGGCATTAGGCCTTCCTGTAAACCAAGCCTTGCAGAGATTAGCCAAGCAGGTAGCAACACAGTTGTCCTACAAGATTCGATGGGTGTTGATGCTCAGGTGGGATCACATTGCCACACACCAGCCAGGCCCAACCATGAGAGGACCATGCAGCCGTCTCCAGCCCAGACCGAACATGGCACCCAGCTCTCCGGGTGTGAAGATGCACTAGTGGAACACCAAGAGACAGATGCCCATGTAGCACCAAATGCCAACCAACCTCAAAAGATGCAGATAGAGCCAAAACAAGAGCAGTATTCAACAGTGATTGATGAGCAGCCAAGGAACACAACAACAGGCAGCAAAGAGAGCTCAAATCGTGAAATGGCAGAAGATGAATGGCGGTTTGAACAAGAACTCTTGCGTCAGTGCATCGCAGTTGAAGAACAGCAGCACCAGCAAACAGAATCCTTCCAAAAAGGAGCAGTCCCAGGCTTTGCTGTTAAAAGGCCAGTAGAAGCAAAACTGCCAGAGGCCAAAAGGCAAAGAACGGATGAAAACCAACATGAACCAGAAATCGCAGACTCGGGAGGCAAGCTGGGGACCCCTTTTCAGTGCAACAACACCCTGGTGGGGCCAAACGAGAATGCGGATCAGATTGAGATTAAGTCACACCATGAAGGGTACAGCAACGACACCCCGGAAAGCTTTCTCCACTCCAAACACCAGCTGGGGAATCAGGGACATCAGATCAATGAACCTGTTGAAGTAGCTGAAGCCTTCTTGCTGACTAGTGAATCCATCCCAACAGAGATCAGAGTACCATTTGGTCATACTGCAGGGCAATTGCTATCGGCCCAGGCCCGATTGGACAATGCCGAGGTTGTCGACATCATGATCAGCACAGCGATGGGCACTCCCATTCCTCTGGCTACTGCAATCGCTCCAGGAGTAATTTATGCAGTGCATGAAGTGGGACGCAAAAAGCCTAAGCCATGCCAAGTATCCCTCCCCACTGAGGAACAACATCCGCCACTCCTGACAGGTGACACTCGTGAAAAGCTGCTATGGCAGCAAGAGGGTTGGGTTGCAATTGATGAGATGACCTTTTACATGCAAATGGCAGCAAACAGTTATCCAGGTATCTATCAAGCGCCAGTAGAGTGGCACAAGCCCACGTTTGCCCAGTTGACTCAGTTGGTTCTGGACTCACTCCAACATGCAGCATCCGTACATCAGCCAGTTTTTGTGCCAGTACTTGAACAGTCACATTGGTTCCCAGTCGCGGCCTTGCCTCATGAGGAAAAAGAGGGATACTATGTGTTTCATGCACCACCGGCTCAAGCGGCTAGATTTCAACAAGCATTCCAGGAAACATTGGGAAACCACGAAGTGGAATTTGCTCAAAGCCCAGTGCCAAGCTGTTTCATTGCAGACTGTGGATTTCAAACGGTAGGATGGATCATGTCCAAAGCATGTCAAGATCAGCAATCTTATATTGTCCATGACTACCAAGCAGCCCACTGGCGTCAGCTGTTTCATGCCAACTTGATTGCACAAGACAAGCATGTGGAAGGCATTGTCATTCCACTACAGTTAGGAGGGATGAACGCCACTGCAGAATCCTTGGTCAAGCTGGTTGTTCAACATGGGGTTGCCAAATCTAGAGCCCCAGAGTGTGCAGAGCAGATCATTGCAACACTAGGGCAGTCGCAAGTCCAGCGCATCCTGGAGTCACCACGCCCGTGGGTTGACTTGAAAGCCAGGGCAAACCTTTGCAAGCCGCCCTTGCGTATCGTCTTGGCCGAAGAGTTGCAGAGTTTGATCAAGACCAAAATGCAGTCGCCCATGCCCGTAGGCAAGAAGTCCAACAAACTGAAACATGGCCAGCAGACAGCTCCGGATCTGAGGATCAAAGCCGAACAGATCAACGTGCCCCATGGAGTCTTCCGTCAACAGGACGGCCAAGAATTGGGACAGCTATCGCAAAGTCAAATCAACACGACAAGTAAAGGAATCCTGGTCGCAAACATTGATGAGGCGATGCCATACTTTGCCTTGCAGCAGCCGCTGACATCCGAAGGCATTGGACTCCTGGTACTGGATCATGCAGACAGTCGCTTGCCACCAAATCACACTATTGTCAAAGTGCCGTCCATATGCCGTGCAACAGCCGAACCCCTGGTTGCCACAGCAGCCCTCTTTCAACTTGGCAGCAAGCAGGTTGCAAGAAATGTCCCAGCTGATTGCGTCCACATCCAGGAGACAACACACAAGGTACTGAGAGTTGCATTGTACCGTGATCAACTTCAGGCAGCATGGGAGGTAGTATGCAAAGGACCAGTGAGGTATGCCATGGAATTGCCAGCCCTTCGGAGCATCCAACAAAGTGAAGTGCTGGACGTCTGGGACCGGCAATTCTTAGCAGAGAACCTGAAGAAAGCAGAACAGTCAGCAGCTAGCATCTTCATGGTCAACATCAGAGTAACAACGGAGTCACTAGCGGATGTCCTACAGCAGAGTGGGGTAGGAGGGTGCTATGTAGAAGAAAGATCAGTCGATGGCCGCCAGCCGAGCTCCGATAGCCAGGTAGTTTGGTTGCCAAAAAAGACATATGCAGAAGCGGTCATTTGCCAACAAGCCAACAAGGCACCCTGCCAGTTGGTCCGTAGCGGCAACCGGTATGGTCTCCGTGTAGCCAATCCAGATGCAGAACAGACACACATGACTCATCGGCCGGATGTAGTCTATCTCAACGGCAACCTGCTACTGAAGTTCAAAGTAGGCCCTCTCCCGTTTGGCAGTTCCAAGCAAAGCATTGCAAGCCTCTTCAAGAAGTGGGGATGGCAGGCCAGACCCATCTCCCCAGCGGGGGTTACCCGGGACAAGTCGGGTTTGCAGTGGCTGGTACAAAGCACCACCAATCCAGATAATTGGATCTACCAGACGAATGCAGGGGATATCCTCATCACTCCCGAAAGCACTTTGCCAGCTGCCAACCAGGCGAAACAAGCCATTATTGCATCCGACAAGACCATCCAGAGTCTCATTCGCGCAGATCAGCAACAGAGAGCAGGTTCATCTGAGGATCCATGGCTCCACAAAGATCCGTGGCAATCAGCCCCCAGCAGTGCAGTCACAACCCAGCAGATGCAGGCAATCGAAGCAAGCATGGAAAAAAGAATCCTCAAGCAGCTGCAAGAAGATGACAAGATGGATGTGGACACGGACAAGAGGGTGTCCAACTTGGAGGAGCAAGTAGGAGAGTTGACCACAGGGCTGAACAACTTTCAACAGAGCACAGCACAGCAACAGCAAAACATCCAGCAGCAGATCAACAGCATTGACAAGGTTGAAAGCCATCATCATTCCATCCATCAGCTTTTGGAGACCAAACTGGAGTCACAGATGGCGAGAATAGAACAACTCTTCAAGAAGAGAGCACGGTCACAGGAGTGACTAGCATATGAGCGCAGACACAAGCCCATTTTGGGTATGAGCCACCTTTGGTGGGTCGCAATCCTTTTTGCCTGGATGCTACGACTTGGGGAAGCCACGCACCCGGGACCTGAGCCTGCCAGTGTTTATCCAGGCCTCCAAATCGGTTGTATCAACCCTACCGGGCTGTTGGGCAAGAGTCAGTTAGTCAAGGACTTGCCTCGAGGGGAGGCGACAATTTGGGCTGTCTCAGAATCCCATTTGTCCACTCAGGGAAGACGCAAGTGTATAGACGAATTAAGATTTCACAGCGCAGGTTACCAGTTGCATGCAGGGGCGCCAGTGCCCCTACGTTCCAGTTCAGTCTCAGCCATAGGCGGCAAACATCGTGGAGTGGCTTTCCTATCAACCATGCCTACACGAACCATGTCCCAAACATGGCCACAAGAAGAATGGCAACAAGCCAGGTTTCACATGTCAGCCTTTAGCGTAGGGCGTAGGTGGGTCCAAGGTGCAGTAGCGTACGGTTTTGCAGCTCAGCCAGACTCAGTTTCCACAAAAGATGCTACAGATCGCATCTGCCAACATGTGACAACAAGGTTGGTAGAGCAGAGCTCTGGGCTCCGCTTCATTGCAGGTGACTTCAACCAAGGCCATTTAGCCATTGAATCCATGGAATACTGGGCCAGCAAAGGATGGGTAAATGTACAATGGTGGGCGTTCCAAAAATTGCATAAATTGCCAGTACCGACCTGCAAAGGAGTGTCCATAAAAGACAATGTTTTTGTTAGTCCAGAGTTGGCAATGTACTTGGAAAACGTTTTGGTTGATGACACCTACTTCAAGGACCACTCGGTGTTAGCAGCTCGTTTCTCGAGCCTTGGTAAGCCTCCTTTGCTGCCACTTTGGAAGCAACCGCAACCAATTGAATGGAAGGAAGTTCCTGACATCCAATCCGCCACAGTCAGATTGGAACCCAAGGACCACATGGATGAAAGGTACCTACACCTTTTTCAGCAGCTGGAGCAGTGTGTAGACCAGCAACTGAGGCAGGCTAAAAAGACGCCGCTTCTCGCCAAACAGAAAGGTAGGGCAGCCACCTCAGAAGTTCACTTTAAGCAAGAATACTCCCAACCCCCTAAGCCAGCCAGAGGGGGTGAAAGACAACCAGAATTTCATGGTGTTGACCCGACACATGGCAGATGGCTCCGTCAAGCCAGGCGATTAGTTAATCTAGCCAAAAATCTCAATAAAGAAGTGCGCACCAAGCAGCAACAGCAGCATGCTACTCAAGTTTGGTATACCATAGTCAATGCGACCGGGTTCGTGCCTAACTTTGTTGGATGGTGGAATGAAACCTGTGGTGAGGTTGCAACATTAGTTTCAGACTTGCCATCACCCAAAACCATTAGCATAGTAGCAGAAGCATTCGACTCCAAACTCGTGCAGCTTGAAAAGGTCTTGAACAAAGCAAGAATAGCCACAGCAAAGAAGCGGAGACAGGATGATGTCAACATCATCTTCAAAGATCTGAAAAAGGAGTCCCCTAAGCCTTGCACCACACTGCTGCATGCAGCAAGAGCCCAGGTTGTGGAAGCCAATCCGGAAGATCAATCCATTACACTGGAACCACCCCAGGCTTGGAAGGAAAATCAACCGATATGGACTGACCAGGGTCCCATGGAGGTCATCCACGCAGAACCCGACAAACTTTGGCTTCAGCAAGATCCGGCGCAGTTGGTAGGGACACAAGTTAAGCAGGATGAGTACATTGGCCAAATCAATAACATGTTCCAAGCCTTCCAAGACGAATGGGTCAAAAGGTGGGATCGTCACTTGCATGTTCAAGAAAGCTACTGGCAGCCCTTGGTTGAATTTGTACAGTTGGCTTTTCCGCACTCCCCGGTCATGGAGTACCAAAGAATCAGCCTGGAACAATGGAACCAAGCCTTGCGCCGCAAAAAGCACCGATCAGCAGTGGGGACAGATGGTGTATCAAGGGCGGACCTGATCAACATGCCCACGGCATTGAAACTGGAGCTCCTTGATATCCTCCACACCATTGAAGAAGGGAACCAATGGCCATCACAACTACTCCAGGGATGGGTGATAGCACTCGAAAAACAGCAGGGAGCTAGCGAGGTTTCACAATATCGCCCAGTCACCATATTTGCTCTAGCGTACAGAGTGTGGTCGTCAGTGCGTGCCAAACAAATTCTGAAACATCTAAGTAGGATGGCCCCAGAATCTTGTGCAGGAAACTTGCCCACCAAGTCCACGTGCGATGTGTGGTATACCATTTTGAGTTCCATTGAAATGGCTCACCATACAGGTCAGGAGGTGTCAGGAGCTGTAATTGATTTGGTGAAGTGCTTCAATCTCTTACCCAGAATGCCTGTCATCATGATGATGCGTCAATTTAATGTCCCAGACCAAATTCTCCAAGCTTGGTCCAAAGCTCTTGTGGGAATGCGTCGCAGATTTAAGTTACGTACGTGCACAGGACCAGGTATCCCATCGAGCACAGGTTTTGCAGAAGGCTGTGGACTCTCGGTCACAGCCATGCTAGCGGTAAACTTGGTTGCCCATAAATGGATGTTGTTGCGTTTTCCCTCAGTAACCCTCTATAGTTATGTGGATAACCTAGAGTTGCTGTGCCCTTCAGCAGACCATGCCATTCGGAGTCTTGATGAGCTGCTCAACTTCACAGAAGTTTTGGACGTAGCCGTAGATCACCACAAAACATATCTATGGTCCACCCAAACAGTGGGAAGGAAGGTCCTGCGGAAGGCAGCAGGGCCACACAGATATCAAGTTCTCTACCAGGCCAGGGATTTAGGAGGGCATATGTCTTATTCTAGGCAACACACCAACTCTACCCTAACCAAACGAGTGCAGGGTATGCCAGAATTGTGGAATCAAATGTCACGCAGTCTTGCGCCGTACCAGCAAAAATTGCACTCACTGAAAGCAAAAGCATGGCCGTTGGGTTTGCATGGCATACAGGCCACAACGATGGCAGCAGGGTTTTTTGCAACACTGCGTACCGGAGCAGTTAGGGCCATTAGGGAACACTCTAGTGGGACCAACCCCATGTTGCATCTCGGAGCGGTTGAACACCCGGTTCATGATCCGCAGTTCCACGTCATAGCAGCCACCATAAGCATGCTCAGAACCCATGGGCCGACCCCAGAAGCATTCGACTTTGTTTTGGCAGCGCATCACACCTTTAATAGACATGCGTCGTCTCCAGGTCCATGCGGAGTTGCTTTGAACCGGTTACATGTAATAGGTTGGCAGTGGGTTGGGCATGACACTTTTCTGGACCATGAGGGTTTGCCAATTGGCATCCTGCACTGCCCGGTGCAGGAGGTCAAGCAGAGACTTACAGAAAGTTGGCAGCAGCATACCATGCACTTAGCACAAGCTAGGAAAACTTTTGTAGGTGCGCCATACATGCATCCAGGACTGACGGTGGCCAACATGAGGAGACACGATCCAGAACAGCAGGCCCTCCTTAGAGCAGCACTTAATGGAACGTTCTTTACTGCGGATCACCTGGTCCACCGACAAGGTGAACACTCCGGTCTTTGCCGTTTTTGTCATGAGCCAGACAGCCAGTTGCACAGACATTGGAAGTGTCCATTCTTTCAAAGTTGCAGGAGCCATTTGACTGTGGACCAAATACAAGCAGTGCTGGAACTGCCGGCAGTAGTTGCCAATCATGGATGGGTGCCCAAGCCTCCCAGTTTGATGGAATTTCGCAAACAGTGTCTTGGCCTGCCAGATGAGACAGCTGATTTCATCTGGCCTGCACACATCGAAGAAATGCTTTTCCTTTTCACTGATGGTTCATGCATGGCACCCACTAGCCCATGGTGCCGGTTAGCCAGTTGGGGTGTAGTCCTAGGGTCAGTCGAGCACGATGTTTTCCAGCCAGTTTCGAACGGATTGGTTCAAGGGCGGGTCCAAACAGCAGCACGAGCAGAAATCCATGCAGTTTTGTCAGCCTTTGAGTTCGTCCTTCGCACGCGCAAGCCTTTTGCATTGTGGGTTGATAACGACAGGGTGTATAAGAAATTGCAGCTTTTCCAAAGGGGTTGTTTTCGTATTACGAGTAATCAGAAAGATGCAGACCTCTGGATGAGATTGCGAAGTTTGTATAGCCATGTGGGTCACCTACTGCAACATGTTGGTAAGGTAGTTAGCCATCAGAACCTTAGGCAGAGAGCTGCATTTTTCGGGGCAATGCCGCCGCCGACAGAGTAGCAGCAACAGCGTTTCACCGTTTTCCAAATCTGATTTTGGTGTGGGAACAATTGTACCGAGATGTGGCCAATGTAGGAATTCTCAGGGATCAGATTCACAAAGTTTTGATCCAGGTAGGACAGAAGTCGTTCATCAGTCCGGCCGGACAAACTGACCGACCAACGGCACCAGCCAGGGTAGCTCAAGAAGATGTAAAGCTTTTTGTCCCGACACTTATATCAACCAGCCAACTGTCCCGCAGATGGAGCTTCCCTGAGGCCCAACAAGTGGTTGACTGGCTGATGTCTATTCTGGATGAAGGAGTGACAGCGAAATTTCTGAGCTGGTTCCAACTCAGCATTCTGTTTGAACATCAAATGAGGTTACCGGGAATTTCTTACAAACCGAGCAGTAAGAGGTATTTCTTGGCGAGCAACGCAGACGGAAAGAATTTCGTTAAGCGCACAAATAACTTTTCCAGGTGGGTGCAAGGAGTTTTCCCACAGTGCAAGGTGCTCCATGTCCGACCACATTCCTCAGCCATCTCTTTTTGGACCATGTGTCTCTCCATGAAGGTAAAGCCATATGCGGTGGAGCTCATGGATCAATTGCTTTCCCAGCACCAGAACACTTTCACACAGGTCAGGCAGCTGTGTGCAATCTGATTTGTTCACTAAGGTCTCTCGCGAACCTCCGCAAATATGCCGAGGGAGCCAGACGGTCCGAAAATCTGT
>Ga0126342_10009137_pt1 | contig 17753 bp, 15 predicted proteins | sample Cyp1metagenome_FD_92528 | JGI IMG/M metagenome (GOLD analysis project Ga0126342, IMG submission 92528) | Coral microbial communities from Lord Howe Island, Old Settlement Bay, Australia - Cyphastrea 1 metagenome | ecosystem: Host-associated > Invertebrates > Cnidaria > Coral ... | reverse complement strand
ACCCAACTTTAAACTTTGGTTTGGATCTTTCATTACCTCCCATTAATGTGTCAGTTCACCCAGTTGACGCAATCTTGACGCCAAAGGCCCGTGCAACCAATTGGCAGCGGTGGTACCAAATGGTATACTACCAAAGCCGTAAAGCCAGTCGTAGCCGGTCTGAAACAGCTTGAGGGGGCTGATCAGACCAAATTCGTAATTAGAGAATATTCCAATCGGTGAATTGTCTAACAACTACCTGACATGACACCGCACACTCTCTGGTCATCTTTTTCATCTCACTGAAAGCGGTGTGATGCTCACTTCGGTTGGTGTCACCCCGAGACCGTGCGCAGCGAGGGGACGACAGAGGGTTGTGAACAACAGACTTGTCTGGGGGGCCCACTATGGATTGAGTGTTGGAAAAACAGGAATGTACCAAGTGCTTGGCTACTGCGGGATGGTTATGGGTCAAAATTGGGCCTCAATTCCGATGTTTGATGCTAACAATGATCACAATCTGCGGTCAGCTTGGGGCCAAAGAATGTCGCTGGTCATCATAAATTCCCATATGCCCCATATAAACCACCATCATTATATGCACAGAAAGGCAATCCATATCCCATAGCACAACAAGTGATTCCTCCAAATTTCGACTCATGGTCAGGTTGGCTGCGTCTGCCTTGGTCTCCTCCTATCGCAAGGTGGAGTTTCGTACGTGTTTGCCTTAGGAAAAGGTGGAATTTATCGTATTATCCAACTATCCTTCTTGTATTATATTGAATTATATTGTATTATGTATTTTACCCTATATATATATATTATATGTATATAATATAATAATATGTATATATATATATATATTCACCCAAACAATGAGAGTTTAGAAATGAAACTCCACCTTGGTGAATAAAACAAGACCAAAAACAATGGTGAATTTCAGGCGCAGGTGATCCAACAAAGAACAACGTGGGGATTTCAGCACCTGATGAGTGGATTTAGCGAACAGCAGCTGTGATGGAACCAGCACGGCATGAAATGGTGGTATCACCAAGGAAAATTATATATGTATATTATACATACGTATGTTTATACAGTTACAGTACGTGCAGTTACATGCAGTTGCATACAATTACATACAGTTGCATACATACAGTTACGTACAGTTACGTGCAGTTACATACAATTACATACAGTCACATACTGTTACATACAGTTGCATGCATACAGTTATGTACAGTTACGTACAGTTACGTACAGTTACATACAGTTACATACAGTTACTTACAGCCGCATAGTTACGTACAGTTACTTACAGTTACATACAGTTACATACACATACACATACACATACACATACACATACACATACACATAGATAGATACATACATTAGATAGATAGATAGATGGATAGATAGATCGACAGACAGATAGATAGATAGATGGCAACGCTCCGACAAAGATAGAGGATACATGAGCAGTGTTCAAAACCTCTGTTGGTTGATAATTATAGGGGATTGTACTACCCAAAATATTGGGGATTCTTTCATAATCCAATAGGGAAATCCCAACCAGTATAATAGAATGATAGAGGGATTTTGAACATTGCTCACATATCCTACAAGCAATTGAAAAAAACAATCAGAATCGGTAGATATACATAAGTATGATCACTTTTGAGGCGAAGGAAAACCCACCAGTCATTGAAGCATCAAACAAATGCTTGACATATGTTGGAATATTGGATGGTTCTTGGTTCTTCTATGTTTTTATATTTGTTCGATCACCAATTTCCAAAAATTGAACTGAGAATATTCTGAGAAGATGGCCACTGTAACTCAAGTCCAGTTGGATCTCTTTACCAAGCGAATGGTTGCCACACAAAAAAAACTGGCAGAAGATACCAAATGATAGAGATTCAACTTGTGTGACTTCTTTTATGATGGGGTAAAAAAAAATACAAGCTATAAACACGTTTTTTTTTACATGGAGCAGGATATGTCAGTGTGAGTGTCAAACACATGGTTTTAGGCTGGTAAACCAGCCATCTATTGGAAATATGTTGCCACATATTTGGTTCCTTTACACTACAAAATTAATCTGTTTTTGGCCAACTGTTTTGCCCTCTTGCCGCCTTGAAACATTATACACATGTAAAAACACACACATATATATATAGCGTAATTTTACAACAAAAGACATATAAACTAGATGTTATTAGATTAATTTCTATTTGATAGACAGACAAAGAGCTAGCTAGCTAGATAGATAGATCGATCGGTCGATCGATAGATAGATAGATAGATAAATAAATCGATAGATACATAGATCGATAGATAGATAGAAGGATAGACAGATAGACATACATAGATAGAAAAAAAACGATTAGATAGATAGATAGATAGATAGATAAATAGATAGATATATAGATAGATAGATCGATAGATACATAGATCGATAGATAGATAGAAGGATAGACAGATATACATACATAGATAGAAAACATATTAGATAGATAGATAGATAGATAAATAGATAGATAGATAAATAGATAGATAGATAGATAGACAGACATATAGATAGATAGATAGATAGATAGATAGAAAACATAATAGATAGATAGATAGATAGATAGATGGATAGATAGATAGATAGATAGACAGATAGATAGATAGATAGATAGAAGGATAGACAGATAGACATACATAGATAGAAAAAAACGATTAGATAGATAGATAGATAGATAGATATACAGACATATAGATAGATAGATAGATAGATAGATTAGATTAGATTAGATTAGATTAGATTAGATAGATAGATAGATAGATAGAGAGATAGATAGATAGATAGATAGATAGACAGATAAATAGAGAGATAGATAGATAGATAGATAAATAGATAGATAGATAGATAGGGAGATAGGGAGATAGTGAGATATTATATATATATATATTTACAACTTATACATACATATATATATATATATATATACAAACATATACATATATACATATATATGTATTTATATTTATATATACATATATATATATATACATATGCCTACACACGTGTCTACGTATTCATTATGTCATTTGGTCCGCATCCAGAAGACGAGAAGACAGGAACCAATCCGCCATGTCAGGCAGTGGAACTTTTAAGAAAGCGTCAGATGCACCAGCTCGTGGTGCAGGCAGGGACGGTATTTTTCTGATTTCGAGGGATGGGGACCGTCCAGGGTGGAGCAAAACATCTATGGTTGAAAAACAAAGCATCTACAGTGGGAAAGAACATGGTTTCCTTGTGATGTTTTCAGACTTGTTCCTTCAACCAATCCAATCAAAACATATCTAAATTAAAGTGCCCTTTGGTATTTTGACACAGCTATCTAAGCCATTAGATCCGTTACCTGTTTTAAACACGGTGACTCTCCAGTTTGACCAACCCAGGCTTTTCATGGTCACTACATGTCCCCATGGCTGAAATGGCGCATTTTTCAAGAATGGAACCACCCCAAAGCAAGGTAAAAATAAAATAGTTTGAATATCTATACGTATACTAGATATATGGTGATGACATTTCTTGATGTTTATATTACATTATATTATATATACAGAATATTCCCTTGTAACTTCAGAGTCCTTTCGCCTTCATATGTCTGAACTCAACAACAATCCAATCAGTGCAATGCAGGCGCTACATGAGTTGGGCAACTTGCTGTGGTGTCTCGGATTGGGGAAGTCCTTGGGCAGTGAACCAACAGAAAATGAGCCATTCAACATACCACTGTTCTGGATCAAAAACGACCCCCGAAAAAAATGAGAAAAGTTGGGAACCTGGAAGAGAGGTGGGAAACATGACCCATACCATCTTGGAAACACGTTTCTATCTTTTGGGGGGTGGTATCTAACAATTCACCTTGATCTACTCTGGGTCATGCTGGGCCATTTGAGGATTCTTCCAATCCCAACCATTCCAGAGACGTCGCAGCTGGCTTACTGGGGATTACCCATAATAGGGATACGTATTACATCCAATTACCAACCAGTTTATGGGGGATATGGCTATTGTTCATGGCTCAAATGAGGCTTTCACTACCTCTTCGGAACAACACAAACCATTTTAGAGGGGTACAATACGGCAACATGGGATATTTTCTGTGTAGAACACAAGTTACATGTCCAACCATCAGCTTAGCGGGTCGCCTATTTTTCAGACAAATCCAGCTTGCACATCCAAATCACCAGCACTTGTGGACATATTGCTGAATAGGGTTTTAACATGTGAAACCACTGGAAATTGATTCTATGAATTTTGTCAATCTTATTGTACCATTTTAGACCTCTACGCCTGACTTCCCCATTTCTTCAACGGACTTGGGATGGTTTTGTTTTCGTGCAGTCACCTCTCGACTGTGGATGCCCCTTGGATGGAAAGTTGAGATGTTTCCCCCATGAGAATATGGTTGAAGCTAATTACATTAAAAAAAAAAAAAGATAACCTGGGTTTCCTTGGCACTGCTGGGACAGCGAGAAGCGTTTCTCCGCTTATAGATTGAGGAATCCGAATGTCCCAAGATCCTACTGTTGTTGCACTAATGATTTGAACATTTCTACTGGTTCATGCCAGTCAACATTCCCGATGGCACGACTGCGGGTGTGTAAACACTAGGGTAGGTCGATGATGGATGGCCTCCGGCTATTAATGTCATTGATGTGTCATCACATTGACTGCCAGTATCCAAAGCTATTGTAAGTGGCACCCCGAACGTTTTACATGGAAAGTGAAACCTGCCAATTCAACTCTGGTCAAATTGTTCTGCATGCCTCAGCCTCTGTGTGATTCTTTGATGCCATGTTCACACATGCATCTTCCACATCAGCTCCTCTGTGTTCTTGATTTGATGTCCTATTTCCACCGTTGAATACATCTGTTTGTGGTGGCTAAGTTCGCATCTGTGGGATAAACCTCCATATTGGCCGCTTTTATTGGTATGTCTTTGATGGCAATAAAAATCCAATGTTTGCCGCTTGTCGACTGAATTCTCAGATTCCCAGTCTCTTGTTATTTGAAACCCAGTGTTGCTGAAAGCTGTACAACGTTGGGGCTTAAGACACCAAGGTTGGAAGGTGATGCATCGGGCGCCCCTTGGATGAAAAACCAGACACCTACCCAGAAGCCAATGGAGAATGGAAAGGAAAGATGCCATGAAGTGATAGTTGATTGTTTCTTCAAGTTTCTTCAAGCTACACGCACTGTTTCGGTAGTCGCTCAACTTTCTATTGAAAAAGGATGGACATAGAAGATGATATACCGTTTTATGATATATATATACACATAGACATACACACATATAATAATTATAACGATTCTAATGCAAAACCGTTCCATCCCCTCGTAGTCACATCATTGTGATCACACAAAATGAGGCCCGGGAAGCTTGGAGCGATGCAGTGGACACCGTTGGGGAACTCGCATCCTGTGATGATGAAATGGTCTCCGACTAACATTCACTTCACTGAAGTCTCTGGTTCCAATTGCGGTTCAACATTTTGGGCTGGTACCATCTTGTACCATCTTGTACCATCCTAGAGGCCTTGTGTTGGCTGATCTGACGTCAGCTGTGCCAAAAATCAGCTGCACTGGGTCGTGCATTCGAGGACTCGTATACAAGTGGTCTTAAACCAATCAATGTCATTTCATCCGGTCGTATAGTTAGGTTGAACACTATGTTTAAGTGATGATATTCCCATGAACACCTCCATTTAGGTGATTTCCTTGGATTTGAAGGGGAAATAACAGTGTATCCCATGGATTATCGCCACAATTCCATGGAACATTTGGTGAAGTCCCCAGATATTTTTCAGTAGAATGTTGGTAAAACCATAAACCATGCCCAATTTCACCACAAATAGCTATTTTTAGCATTCCCAGTCATGGGTGGTTTATGGCATTATTTTACCCACATGATATATACAAATCCCATTAAAATCATCATTTTTGTTGATGAAATACCATTAAACCACAGTTTTTCATGGTTAGTTATACCAGGTCTTCCAATTGGTCCAACCAAAATCCGCCCAGGTCTTCCAGTTTCCGTACGCCATCAAGAACTGGTGCAAGTGCATCGAATCCTCCTTGAATCCACCGCAGGACGTCGAGGGAATGGGGCCTTTTGGCAAGGGCGGTTGGCACCTGCATGTTCTTATTTTTTTCTGTTTGTTTTTGTAGCTATAGAAGGAGTGTGTATATATATATTGGGCCCTGCCCCCCTCCCCCCACTAACAGTTCAAAACTGCCGCCCCTTCATAAACCACATACCAGAAAAGCACAATCATATTGGTGGTAACTCAGGCCATTTTAGGGGATCCTTAGGGTCTGCTTATTAGGAGAAAATGTGATCTAGGTGGGCCGTACAAGTAACAAAGGGTGGAGTAGTGAATGCAACAACCTCACTACCTTTGAGGTGGCATTGTTTATGGTTAAATCATTTATATCATTTTAACGAAAATCCGCTTGTATTGCGCCATATTGTTGGAGCCATCAGGACATGTTTGCTGAACTTGTCATCAACTAGCCAAAATCAAAGTATCGATGTTGGTGTTGATCTCCTTTGATGGTTGGAAAGCTGGAATGGTTCTGAAAAGTATGACAGCTGACGTGACCATGTTTATCTTTATATTTGTATGTCAAATAGCAATGGCAATGAAATGGTATGATGATGCAAGGTGTTGTATCGAGATGATGATATGATATAATGACAATCTTTACAGTATGGGTCGCAGCATACCTGAGATACCGAAATACCGCAATCAAACGATCCAACCATTGTAAGTTATAAGTTGTGAGGGTTACAAAGGCGTGCCTCCAACAATAGTTGTTGAGGTTCTCAATACACATCATATGATAATTACATTATTTCACATTCCTGCTCCTGGCATGGGCTCACTCCTGAGAGATTCTTTTGGAAAGGAAGTTGGAAAAGGAAATGCTGTGAGACATTTGCGGGGCCGCTGGTCCGAAGGCTGTCGTCAGGCGGCCTGAGCTTCATTTTTTCCAAAGAAATAATGATTTTCTTGTGCTTTTTTTTGGTGTTTATTTGTTTGCTTTTTTGTGCTTTTTTGTGCTTTGTTTTCTGCTTTTCGGGCGCTCCCGGGCACAAAAAAATGCACAAACAAAAACACAATTCATACCACAAAAAAACAAAAAAACACAATTCATACCACAAAAAAAACAAAAAAACACAACCCATACCAAAAAAACACAAAAAACACAATTCATACCACCCAAAAAACACAAAAAAAACACAGTTCACACCACAAAAAACAAAAAAACACAATTCATACCACAAAAACACAATTCATACCACAAAAAAAACACAGAAACAAAAACACACAATTCATACCACAAAAAAAGCACAAAAAAAACACAATTCATACAACCAAAAAGGCACAAACAAAAACCTGAATCCATACAAAAAAAAACAAATCATGCGTGTTTTCAGCATGTTCGGTCTTGAATTTGTGAGGGGAAAATATTGTTTAATTGGTTTTCTATTGCCAGAAACACAAATCATACCACAAAAAAAGCACAAAAAACAACACAATTCATACCACAAAAAGCACAAGAAAAAGCACAATCCATACCAAATAACACAAAAAAACACAATTCATACCACCAAAAAAACACAACAAAAAACACAATTCATACCACCAAAAAAACACCAAAAAAAACACAATTCATACCAAAAAAACACACACAACAAAAAATAAATCATGCCACAAAAAAAACACAATTCACACCAAAAAACACAGAAAAAAAATCATACCACAAAAAAAACAAAACACAAAAAAACACAATTCATTCCACAGAAAAACGCGAAAAAAACAATTCATACCACAAAAAAAAAAAACCTTTTTGTTTCTGCTTCAGTCTCTGCCTCTTTTCTGTTTTTTTTCTGCTTCTTTTCTGTTTTTTTTTCTGCTTCTTTTCTGCTTCGTTTCCGCTGTTGGAAAGTTGCTGCTTTTAAAGCATTTTCAATTGGCCAGCCCGGCCCAGCGCCAGCCCCACCCTCAGCCAGCCAGCCCCCCAGGCCTCTAGCCCCCCAGCCTCACAGCGCCCCTCAGCCCCCCGGCTCAGCCCCAGCCCAGGGCCAGTCCAGCAGCCCCGGCCTTTTATATGTATTGCACGCTCACATTCTATTGTTTTGCTATCGGTGCTGCGATGGGCAACATCCTAAACCTTAAACAGCATTGCTTTGCCATCAGCACTGTGGTGGGCAGCATCCTAAACCCTAAACAGTATTGCTTTGCCATCAGCGCTGCAATGGGCAGCATCCTAAGCCCTAAACAGCATTGCTTTGCCATCAGCAACATCACTACCCACAAGGTGCTGACAAGCTGGATGCATGAGGCATCCCATTGGAAACGCCAATGTCGAATTTTGACAGCAAGGACTTCTGGACATGGCAAGAAAATGTGCCGACCGTGGAGCCAACTTGCAGGGAATATGACTGGTCATCTGGCCTTAATAAGGGGACATGAAAATCATATTGGGGGCTACAACTGGTTTCGTTGTTCTGTTTTTTTCTGGTATGAATTGTGGTCACTGTTAGTGTGACGAGGCAGGGCCAAATATATATGTATGTATATATAATGTATACATAAATATATATATATATATATATATATATACATATATATTTATACATATATATAAATATATATACAAGTATATACATATATATATATACATATTATATATATATATATTCATTTATTTACATATATATATATATACACATATATATAGAGTATATAGAAACTATTTTATTGTGGGGTGATGCGTTTCTGCTTTCTTTGATTGTCCAACCATTATTTACTATTTGGATATTTGGGACCCAGTATCATGGCTGGACAATAAACCACAAATATCTCAAGATCGTGTATATGATGATGCCCATCCGGGTCCAACATAGACCTCTACCCTTGGGGATGTGTAGACGAGTGGAAATTGTCCGCCAAAGGGATCAAACGTACTGAATTGGGTAGATGGACATCACAAGACCGGCTATTCTCATTTAATTTCATTTATGTTTATTTACCCAGAACAGATTGTTATTTTTTTTCGGTGACATCCAACACAGTCTATCCAAACACATCCAAGTTGCAAGGGACCTTCTGTTCGAAGGTTTGACCTGCTATGGAGCATTTCCTAGCGATTTTAGGTGTCTTGTAAATCACCTATTTTGTGGAGAATATGTACATTTAATCAATATGTGACTGGAGTGTGCATTGTGATGTGTATGTATACATATATATGTATATATATATACATACAACACATGCAGATATACATATGAACACATACGCACAACAGCGTGAACTAACTAACCATGCTTATGCCACATTCTGCATCCTTGCTCGTTCGGAAGGACCCGGCACGTGTGGAGATTCTCTTGTTGTCGGTGGGGACACCCGGGAAAGCAATTGGTGAATTGAAAAATGCGGAAATCTAAGAGTACTCGTGTAGCCCGTCACAACCGAACAATATATATTGTAACATATGGGAATACAACATATGAACATATAGTGGAACAATTGCTTATGGTGGGGATTGGGTTTTAGACGTAACACAATTTCTAATTTGTTGATTTTTTCAAGGTATTTACCATCCATCCTGCAGATGTGGCAGATTTCGAACAAAGGCCATCAAATTCTCTGCCCCTGATGGGGTTTGATGATGGAATTTGATAAGCCCAGAACACCTTTGGCAACATTTGGATTCGTACCTCTAGGAGAGTCCCTTTGGATATCTAAACCTCGGTGATTGCCTGATGGGTGATTTGTTTTTGCCATAAAACATAGTACATAGAGCACCAGTCACTTTTCAGAACTCATGTTTTGAAAGCTAACATTGGTATATAGGCTATGTTGTGTTTTTGCAAAGAATCAAGATAACTTATTCGAAACCATTTCCAATGATACAACCATCTTACCAATCAGTTCCCCTCCAGAAATTTCAGATTTCAGCCATGATCGCCTGCAGGTGGTGCTGCTGGCCAAGCATGCTCGCCTCACGAAGCCCAAGGCTCCGCTATGCTCCGCTCCATTAGAATCCACTAACTCGGGGATTTCTGTGTGGCAATGATCATTTGGTTTGATGTGGTGATAAAATGTGGTATGATGGTGTCAATTGTGTTTTTTCCTATGATCCCTAGGTGAGAGGAAGGTCCACATTGTTGTGAAAATTTGTTTAGGGGATTGAAACTATAAAGCGCTACGAAAGAGGCCATGAACATGATCGTAGCTTGCTCAGTTTCATAAAACCCAGTTTCTATATGATCATTGAAGGATCATTGAAGGATCCTATAATGCTGACAATCATGTAATATACGTATTTACGTCTGTGCTCAGAAAAAGAGTGGATGCTGATCAATTATATAAATATATACACATCTATACAGGGATCATATAGTTTTGTTTTTTTGCAGAACCCTCAGTGAAAATGTAAATCACACAAAGTGTGCGTTTTCATGAATAAGGGATACCCAGTGACACTTCCAATCGTAGGGCATCATTTCGCCAAATTTGTGCCTTAACTGAATTGGTTTAAGGATGTTTAAGGGACATTTTGCTGGAACCAATCATTTAAAATAAAGCCATCCAAAAGCAATCCATTTGGGGATATAAAGCCAAGAAAACAGCTACTGATTTGGCCTTTTAACACATCACAAGAACCAAGCCGGTTCCCGGGTTCCTCACAGAACAGGACATGATGGCTCACCTCAATGCCACTCTCTTTGCTTCCAACATCTTGGAGGCAGGGAGAAGATGGCTGGAGCCGGGCACTGGAGGTGGATGAGGTGTAAGAAATGGAGGTGATGGAGGTGATTTTTGATGTTTGCAACATGGCTGAACTATGGGAAGAATAGCTGAATAGTATTGAATAGTGATTTTCATTATTTCCTTTAAAGGAAGACGGGGATTGAGCCAACAACATTTAAGCGTACATCCAGAACATCCAGAACATGAAGAGAAATTGCAAAGCGATCCCAATACATGATGGATGTCGTTGCCATGAATCACCATCATAAAGAACAATAAAGAACATGGAGATGGAATGATGTGGTAGAACATGGGCTATGACATTCAGCGGCTGCTAAAACTATCATCGGAGATTCATTGCGCCACAAAGGTGCAGGCATCGAACTGATCAGCTGAGTCATTCTGAACCCCCACACATCTCAAGATTGTACACCCATATATTCAGACGAAAAAGTTGTGCCATGGTCATGACATGGGGTAAGAGGTGATCCTCATCTACCATCTTCATAGGGGTTTATTATATATCCATTATGTTTGGAATCCCTTTTTCATGATGGTGGAACCATAAACATTCATAATACATTCATAACTTGACCATTGCATATCCGACATATCCCATTCAATCACCAGAAAATGGTGAAACCTCCCATGTTTTGACCGTGGGTGTTCGAAATCTCTGTCGCTTGGGGAATAAGATCTATGAACCTGCACTCCCATTCTTGACCAACCAGTATAGATTCAATAAATTTCAATAACATTGCGGCTTGTGAACTCTGCTCATTTAATCATTTGTAGACAGTCAAACTTAGATTTTCGGAAATCCATGTTACAGTAAATGCATCAAATTGTATCACCGTTGAAATCCCAGGTAAAGCATACTAAATCTCCAATCAAATCCGCATTGCGCACAGGCCATCCTGACAACGGCCCTGCCGAACCCCCCGCGGCGCGACGAATTTGTGCCCAACAAGTGCCGTGGCAACCAACCGCACACAGCGTTGGAACAAGAGGTCAGCACCAGAAACATGTTTCTTGGAGTACTACAAAGTGATACAGAATGTGTAAAGGAGGACTCCACTATTGCTATATTTGTTTTTCCACCCAAAAGAATCGTCGCTCAATTGTGTCGGAAACTGGGGCATACCGGCATACCGACAAACTTTGATGGGCTAGTGGATATACGGGTATTCTATTTTCAGACGAGCCCATTCAATGAACCGTGGCCGTTTCCCTTTTGTTGTTTGCACATTGAGTACGGCTTACAAAGGTCGAAGCAATGATACCACATAAAACAGATATGCTACGATACCGCACATGATTGCCAATATATGAGTGATTGTCACAAGAGCCCAATTATGTAAGATCCGGATCAGGTTTCAGGATGAACACAGCATCACATTACGCATTATTTGTTGTTGGGAGTCACCAGCTTCTTACAATCATCTGGTAGGACTATATATGATGTTGAGATTGAGTAATCTGCTCAGGCACTTTCATAGCACTTGCATTCCCAAAGATTGGTGCCCAGAAACTGTGTCTCCTCAATGGAGGATGTCCTAGCCGCCTAGATGGTAAACGTTGCTACTCAAACATGGCTAGGAGTCAAATTCCGAACTAATGTTGGTGATATTATCCATACCTGGGGAATTTTCCATTGCCATGTTTGATTTTTGGAGGGGATGCCATCCTAATCCTCATGTATCTCCCAAATACCACGGCTTTGGTTCACCTTTGCTGTCTGAGCTATAAATGATGAATGCTCTTAGACCCTTAGATGCTTTTAGCATCTTTTGTCACCGTCACGTTCTTGGGATTATCTTCCCGTTTTCAGTGCTTACATCTGAGTGTTTACGAATGTGTCCTGCACATTGCTGATGGCAAAGTTTCTCCTGTTTATCTATGCTCGTGTAGTTTGGGTCATCACTATTGAACCCCCATTATAATTGTTTATAATTGTTTATATCCAATTGAGGCTCAAACATGGGGAGCCCACATTGTTTCGATAGCGCGATGGTTTTATTGTTGTTCCCCATGTTGCTCGCACATGGTCGAAACCTATCCAGCCGGCCACTCTCCGACCGGGTCATCGGGTCATCCAGGCACCGTTTGCGCGAGATCTTCTTTGGGCTTCGGGAGACAAGGCACCAGAACCGACCGGGTCAGGCTGGCACCAGAACAAAAATGTGAATTTCATCAAGAACAATTGGCATTAATCCAGAACTGATAGCTTGAACAAAAATGGTTACCTGATGTTACTTGCCAATGAACATACGTTACGGAACTTCAACATGTACTTAACAGTCATAAAAAGGGGGGTGTACATGGTTTTACAATCAATAGCGGGCAGCTGACTATGAATTCATTGGGTGGCAAAGCTGGCTGTAACGTATTGGATCAGTTGGATCTATTCGTTCATAGGGGTCCCCACAATTGGTGCTATTTATATAATGGTAAATGATATTAGGGGACCAAACATCACCATCTTAGTATTCCATTTATATATGTTCATTTTAGGTTGAACAAACTAGAGCTACAGTCGAATAGTGATTACTAGACTCTGGGGTATTGTCGCTGTAAGTGCTAAGATACATGATGTATACATATATATATATATATATATATAAATGATTATAGATGTATCTTGGATACGGAGACACATTTTGATTTAGTATTGAATTCTGGGAACACTGTATAGCAACCCACAAAAAGACGCCGAGTGCTATCAGGACGGTAGTTCAATGATGTGCTCCCAATGTGTTCATATATGTGTGCCACCTTTGAACAACTATTTTGGGGTTGCTTGATATGGAGGTTTCCCAAGAAAATGGTACCCCAAGGCCTCAAAACCATTGGTTTTCTCATTGATAATAACCAATAACTTGTACGATTTTCGGGTACCCCCAGCCTCTGCATGGTAATAGGATGTAGATTGGAAAATCATCATTGTTAATAGGTATATATCATTATACAATATTAGAAATCATTTGTAAACGGGCCATGTTAGCACTCCATGGCTTATTTCACTTTGCCCAGAGGGTTTTTGTTCATTATCCCATTAAGATCAATTAGTAGACCTCCCATTTATCTGGGTAAATTTGATCACGACCAAACTGACCAAACCCTGTTCTCCCGAGCTGCTTAAGGGAAATCATCCCAGCCGCAAGATTCAGGTTAGTGAAATATTTTTATTTACCCAGATATTTTCCTGTTTTTTATTCAATATTCTGGTCAGAAAAAAGTGTGACGATTTATTTTCCATAATATATGGGATGTCATCCTTCCCACTGACGAACTCATATTTTTCAAAGGGGTAGGTCAACCACCAACCAGATTATTGTTATCATATAACTCAGATATATCAACCATAGTTATCATCTAGCATATTCCACTCAGTCATCAGATATAAATCCATATAACATATATCATCTAAGATATTCCATCTATATAATACCGTATAGTCCAATAGTCACCATTATTGTTATGATATACCAGATGAGTTTTGGGGATTTTTCCTGTCACCGCTGTCACCAATTCCCCCTTCCCGCCAGGATGATTCTGCCGCCCAGTAGTGTCTATGGTGGCCTGGGGATCCCGGACGAGATCTGGATCTCCACCGGGATCACAACAGAGAGGTTAATGTAGTTTTACGTTTGTTTAAGTATATATTTAGTATATATTTAGTATATATATAATGATATATAATGATATATAATGATATATAATGATATATAATGATATTTAATTATATATAATAATATATATATGATTATATTGAATTATATATATAAATATTATATTATAAACTTACTATATATATATATTTAATCATGATAATCATGCATGTTATATAATCATCATGATAAATAGAAGTAACGGATATAGTAATAGTAGATGATGCACATGAGCCATCTGACCTCGGCCTGGGCTACCACCTGGATGGTCGGTAGAACCATCCCAATTCCATCAGACGCAACGTCACCATTCCCCGGTTGTACTCGTAGGTTTAAAAGCATTGGGTTTAGCACATTTTAACAGTCTAAAACTGCATATGTTCCAATAATATCCAATCATACTCCAAACTCCAAAGATGTTCAATTTGCGCAACGTCATCATGAGGTGTCGATGGGTGCAACTTCCTAAGTGCTCTCAGTTTCTTTCAAAACACCCTGGTGGTGTGGAGGCCCAGTAACCCCCCATGGGCACCCAACGGCCAACGGCCTGCCGTTCTGGGGCAAAGAAATTGCGTCAAAACGATTGAAGACTTTCGCAAGTCACCTACAGCACCGTAATGACGACTTAACCCTGACCATTTGGATCTTGAATTCGTATGAACTCGTAATCTTTGGTATTTTTCTTATATATTCACCCATGATGTTGCCAAGCCACATGTGCTTAGACACTCAAGTCGATTTCAGAGGGATCTGAACAATGTTTTTATCACGCAAACTTATTTAATCATTGCCATTGTGACCCCTGACCCCGTTGTGACCCTTGGGCCAAAACTAGGAATCCATTCCCAATTACATTTGTTCAACGAAACAGACTTGGCTTAAAGTTTACCACCTTGTCATATTTGACGTGCTCCAAAGTCTGACATTTGTGGAATATTGTTTCCCCATGTTTCCCCACTATCCGATCCAAGTTGATATCTTGATTATAAATATTTATAAATCTACTTGTAGAGGTCATGTATGACACTTTGATTTGTTGTTCCCCAACAAAACGCTGGTAGAGACTGAGATTATTCTCAACTCCCATAGCTCAGGTCATGAATTATCAGCCAGCTCGTGCTCTGCCAATCTGCTCCCTGTACACTTATGTGGCCACGGATGTTTGCAGGCGACGGGTGGATACGGATGGGGGATCTCATGGATCCTATGATGTCGGTCCAGACTCATCCTCGATGTTGGTCCGGCAACTGGTGCTTTTTGGAAAGATGTTTTTCTTACTGGTGCTAAACGCAGGGAATGAGGGAATGATCCATAATAACTAGTAATAATCATCCCAGCAACCCCCAGCAACCCATCCATTCCCTACTAAGCACCAGTAAGTTTTCAATCTTTGCTTCAAGCCCAGTTATAAGTTGGATTTGGACGCCATTCAACTGAAGATCTATCCACCATAAATCCTAATCCAACTTGCCTATCTTGGAGGCCCCACATCGTTTTAGAACATGTCAGTAAGAACATGTGAGTAACCGGCCGAAAGTTAGCAGCCCTGGATCCGCAGGAACGTCGCATTGAGTATCAAGGGACGGCAGCTGGGCTATGATTAGCAGCTTTTGGGATGAAGACTAGGGGTTCCAAATGTAGGTATGGTACCTGTAATACATATAGAAATATATAAAATTGTATAATTTATTACTTAGCTGACTAGACACTTCCATTTAACATTACATCACGACAGGAAGCTCTGGCAGGGCTCCCTGGTGTGTTGCTTTGCGGAGTAAAGGGGAGGCTTTCGAGGCTCTCAACCTAGATCGTGCAAATGATCATGTTCTGCCCAACCCCCTCATCTCCACCCACTCCGCCCCCTCAACCTCTGTTCGCATCCAACATTACAATATGGGTTGCTGCTGTTCTAAATGAACATTTTTGATCACAGGGTCACTCACGCCACCAAGCCTCTTTCAGTCTCCAGCTTGGCATACTTGTGGATCCTCCAGAGAACTACCACTTTACAGGATGGCAATCAGTCTGCTGATTGTCCACGGGAGAAACATGATGAAACATGCTGAATTGAAGGGAAACCAATGTCAACCCAAAGGTTGCTGAATCCGTTGCTTGTGACAGTTTCTTGTTTTCGTCACAGGTTTAGGAAATCCAGAATCATCCTCAACTGAGTTGTTTGGTACAGCATTTCTGTTGAAGATCAATCCATTCCATCGGTTGCTCAATGTTTTTCCGAGGTTGCTGATGGTCCAATCTTTGATCCGGTGCCGATTGTTTACAGAGGTCAGGGGGGGTAAACTGGGTAGACCATGACTGTTTCGTATGGGCTAAGTGTGAAAGCCAAGTTCAATCAATTTCATAACTTTTCCTGGATAGTCCTTGGGAACTTTGGATGAAGCAAATAGATAGTCCTTGGGAACTTTGATGAATTTGAGATTTTTTTATAAATTGGGGTGCCACCCTGTGATCTCCCTAAATTTAACAACCACAACTTGGCTAAACTGGGGTCGGGTCTGATCCTGTGCCAGTTGTTGGCGAGGTTGACCGACAGAAAGGGACAACTGTTTTTGAAGAGTTTTAGGTCAACCGAACGGATCGTAGTTTGTTACTGTTTCTCTTTCCCAGAAACAGGAGAATGTGCCATACCCGGCCATACCCAACTTATTGTTTAATTGATTTTAATTGCAAGGCGTCTAAGATGTGTCAGTAAAATGAAAACAATATGATTTAAAGCCAGCAGTGTAATTTAGAACTGCAAAATGGTGGCCTTATTTCGAAATGATGGTAATAATAATGGATAAGAACAGGATAGAACAGGAGGGAAAAGTGTAAAGCCTGTTCCAATCATGACAGCTTGTGATGACATACTGTGGATGGAAGAAATCCTGCACCACTTTGGATGGTTGAAACCCTGTAAAAAATGGGATAAACCATCTATCAACTGGTGCAATATTTCTTCCATCCACAGTAAGATCAGGAGGGGATACCTCTGGCTACCAGGTGAAGGATATATATATAATATTACATATTTATATAATATATATGTATATATCTATCTAATATATATATATACACCCTATATTTATGATATATATACATATGATATATATTTTTATATTATATATTTTCTATATATGATATATATTATATATATTATATATATATATATATTATATATATATATTATATATATTATATATATTATATATATATTATATATATTATATATATTATATATATATTATATATATTATATATATTATATATATATATATT
>Ga0126342_10009136_pt1 | contig 17754 bp, 13 predicted proteins | sample Cyp1metagenome_FD_92528 | JGI IMG/M metagenome (GOLD analysis project Ga0126342, IMG submission 92528) | Coral microbial communities from Lord Howe Island, Old Settlement Bay, Australia - Cyphastrea 1 metagenome | ecosystem: Host-associated > Invertebrates > Cnidaria > Coral ... | reverse complement strand
GTCGATTTTCAAATCTTCTTGTTTCGCAGCTTCAGCGGCACTTCAGCTGTTGGTCAGCATCTTTTCCAATTGCTGCCACAGCCAGGGAAACTTTGTGAGAGCGGGAAAACAGGGAAGTGATGTATATGTACACATATATGTATATATATATGTATGTATATATATATATATGCACATACATACGCGATTACATGCGTATGTATGATGTATATGCCTATACACATGTGTCTTGCTTTCATGTGGTAGATGTATAGCCTCCTGTGCTGGAAGGACTCGCGACATTGTTCGCCAGAACAGCTGTGGTGGAGCCGCTTGTGAGTATCTTGTCATGATGCTTTGAGTCAATCCAACCAATGAAGAGGGACTGCGCGGTGAGTATAGTGCGAGTGTACTGCCAGTGTGTGGGAGCAACGTGTCATTCAGCTTGCAGGCTCTTTGCTTTCGAATGTGAGCACAACATGTCATGTTAACCGAGGGGACCACTCCATGACTCCGCCTATTGTGATGGAGCTAGCGCTTGCGAGACTTCCCCAAAGGCAAAGAGTTCAGTCTTATCTCACAGTTTCGTTGCACAGTTTGCTTGTCTCCGACTCAGAATCGGAAGATATCGGAAGTCTTGAAGAGATCTTGAAATGTGATCACTTTGATCACAAAATCATTGCCTCCTTGTCTTTCACCATCCACTTTCACCACTTTCACCCTTGCTTCGTTGCGTTTGCAGGACTGCAAACTTGGTCCATGGGGTCCATGGTCCGTTTGCAACGCCAATGTGACACAACAGAGGCCCTCGAGAAATTTTAGCGAAGACTTGAACCCAATTTAAACATTGTGAAAAAACATCATGCAATCATCATGTTACTTCAGTCTGTCAACTGCCAGGGAGAGAAGACGAGGAGTTCAAGATCTGCCAGCCCCGACCTTGTCTAACAGTCATTGTTGTACACTTTTCCCTTGTGAAACCATGATGCTTAAGCTGTTTGGCATGTGTGTATGTACATTGGTTTCATAATTTGGATTGGGCGACTCAATTTTTTAAAGCTCGGATGTTTTTTTCCGTTGTGGCCAATTTAGTCTCTATCTCCTCCTGAATGGGTATGAATGCATATGTGTAGATATTATGTTACATATATAAGTACGCAGAGAATATGTTTACATACTTTCATAGATATTCACGTGTATACTGATACAGACACATTGTACACACTCATTAAAAACACCTGCTCTTGCATTAGAAGCCAGTAAGATAGAAGAAAACAATCCGCAAAGAGCATGTCGCAACCAGAAAATCTTCTATTTGTCCTGTATGGAGCAATTGGATGCAATTGGCAAAAACCCAGTCTCTTGCAATCTTGTATTTGTCTGACCTTTGTACTCGAAGAACCACCTTGCAAAACCTGTGATGTCGGAGCAGTTACTTTTGAGATGGCGATGAAGTCATTTTCACTGTCGAAGTCCGGACCGTCAAAAACCTTGGGGAAAGTGGCATTTTCTGAGTAGATGGGACGCCGAAATCCTCCAAAAGACGCTGACCAGATAGAAGAAGCCAGAATAGAAGAAGCCGATTGGTTCCACAACTGGTCCCCCTGTGATATTCCTCTTCCCAAACTTGGCCCATCCCTTGCACTTGCAGCTCAACGATGATGCTGCTACTGGTACGTGCAACTAGAATATCTCCAGATTCTCTTCTTCCTCTGCTTTGTGATTTGTGTCAATCTTGCCAGTTTGTCCCGCCCAAAAATCTCAATTTTGCCGTTTGAGGAAGCTGTCCAAGACCAGACCAGAAATCCACAGGATCTGGCGCAAAAAATGCAGTTTTTAAACAGCAAATGGAAGATCCATCAAATAGAAGACAGAAGTGATAGAAAGTATGGAATCCGAGAAAGAGGTTTTGACGCGAAGTGGTGCGAGGATTGCCCAAGAAGCCTGACCAACAGCTGTGCACTTCTTTGCTTCTTTAAAATTAAAGCAACACCAAAAACCCACCAACCATCGAGCACTCCGCTGCAAACATGAAGTTTTAAATAGCTGTAAGTCGTTTAGGTACCTGGATTCTTGTCTTTTTGGGCAGTCCTTTTCACACCTCCTTCCCTTTACCAAAGTTGTTGTCGACGACGAGAATGCAGAAGTAATTCCAAGCACATGTCGGTCCTTATGGATCATAGGGATCTTCCTAAAGATAAATTAATATATATATATATATTTATACAATAGTGTAATATATATATATATACACACACACGCAATTTCTTCTGCCTTAGTGTCCTAAACTGTCACGTGCAATTCTTTTGACTTTCAGGCCAGAGGCGGTGCTGAATGTGATGGTGCACTTCTAGAAACCCAGGAACAAAATGCATTGATACACAAATGGAATAGACAGGAAAAGAGTGTGTAAATATGCGAATATGCAGCTACACAGAAGTCACATGGAAGTTCTTGACCCAAGCAAGTTGTGGATGACATGAGTAGTCTTGCGGGGTATTTGCTGAAGCCTTCGGTAGGACTGTGGCCCAACAGCATCTGGCAGCCGCGACTGTGAGATGTCCTCGTGCCATCTTTAGATCGAGCTCAGCTGGAGCTTCGAAGATGCTCAAATGACTCAAACATCACAAGCTAACCAAACTGACCAAACTGACCGCAAACATCATTTGTTGAGAGTCTCGTTTAGAGTTCCAAGCTTCAGGTGGATGGAATGGAGCCCTTGCACTATGACGTCGGGGTCCGACGTGTGCTTGTCAAATTATTGAGTCTTTGCGCTACCACATGCAGGAATTGAAATCGCAGACACATTCCCTGTCTGATGCTTCATGCCAAAAGGGGTGAGCAATTCCAACTCTCTAATCAAGATGAACAAGGTAGGTTGCGGATGTCACTGCAAGTAGGGAAACGCCTCCACTAGCTTGATGCACCTTACGTAGTTGACCTTGCCTTGTGCACACACAGACACACACACACCCTATCTTTTTTGAACGTGAACTTGATACGAGACTCTGTTTGCTTTTGCTCTCTTGTTCCGTAGTGTTTGCAGCTGGGTTTGCCTCCCTTTCATTGGGTTTGAGGTGTGGCGGTGGACAAAGAGGGAGGTTACGGACTATTCTTAGACGTGCGGCAAGCCAAGCACAGTTTGTTCGTGCCAACAGGCCAAGACGACATCTCATTGTTGACACCTCATTGTGCAGAAATTGTTCGCCCTGTGCCTGCTGATTTGTAAGGCCAGAAATGGCGGAAGGCCACACCTGAGCCGATGAGCAGATCTAGGGTTTGAAGCTGTTGGTCTTAAATCCGAATCCATTTGATGTGATCCTTGCACACATATATTGGTATACTCACATATTTGTACTAAATTGTACGTAATATATATATATATACACATGTGTGTGTGTGTGTTGGATCAATCCCAAACACTGGTAGGGGTCCCTGAATTCCAATCCTCCAAAGCAAAAGGACCCCTGGTCCAAACTCCACAAACGAAGGCACCACCCTGAGTGCTATGGCGACCGCGCCCTTTTGGCACCACTGCAAACGGTGCACAAGTTGAGGGGCACCCCAAGCCCTCAACACATCCTGAGCCACAGGACCTTGATGAAATCCAGGTGTTGATACCCACATGGAAGCAGTTGGATACAACTCGTTGTAAGTCTTCCGAACCGACACGAGTCAGGAGGGCAAAAGGTTGAGAAATCACACTCCCAGAAAAATCTTTCAAGATATTGTTTTTAAGTTTCTCTGCAAGCAAAGAAGAAAAATCTTCAGCATCGAGAGTACCCTGGTGGGCGTGTATGGAACTCGGCCTTGGGACCATGGCCATCAGTTGGAAACATGTCTGATGAATCGTCGTCTCAAGATTGAAGCAGGATTCCTTCGCATCCAGCTTACAACTTCAAAATTCCCAGCAAAAGCGCAAAAGCATGCAAGGCCGATTCTGGATCACTTGTTTGTTGATACCACTGCTAGCGAACTTTCTTGCCAGCACGCTGTCGGAGGATTTGGTCAACACCATGGAGAATACATCTACCTCTGGACAGAAAGGATTTCAACACTGAAGTATCCGTATCTTTGGTTTAACTATCAGCCATTTGAGCGGCACTGTGGAAAATTTGAGCTTGCGGGAGTTTCTTCGAAGTGATTTCTGGGGTTTGCCATTCTAGGTTTGGATTCAGCATCCAGGCCCAAAGCAAAGGAGTCCAGCTGAGGAGATCTAGTGCCCCCGAAAGAGCGTAAGTCTCAGAAGCCAGGGTGCTTGAAACAACGCGGCTGATTTTCTAGGAGAGCCATACCAAAGGACTTACTGAGGACATCTGAGTCTTGTAAATCTCCTCCGTTGTGGCAAGAATGAGACATCCCTTTTGTGAATTGGCTTTCTCTCTGGTAGCAAATGCAGCGTCTGAAAACGAAAAAAACCTTACTTGATCAGGAGGAAGAGCTTGGATTCTGATTTCTGTTTCAGAGTATCGCTTTGCATCATTCAGCAACTTTATTCCGTTGAGTTAAACCAGCCACAGTGGCACAAGTCACACGGGCCTGCAACAAGCTAAGACGGCAAGATAAGTCAGGCCGAGTATTGGTGCCGGCATATTGAATGCTTCCGATCAAACTTCGAAGGTCTTGCAGTTCTTGGGAGGTGACTGGCAACCCAGGAGTCTCACGTCGCTGATGTTGATAGGGGCGATGTCATTGACATAATTCTGTTGACTCAGGAGAATGTCACCATTTGCTTCATGTTGCAACTGAACACCAGTGAAAGTGAAAGCACTGTGTCGCTGACTTCCAAAATGGTATTTCTTTTCCAGGCCGGTCTCAGCTTGCTCGACTTCGTCAAGAGGTTTCCATGTGAGGACCCAACGGGATCTCAACAGCTGACCTTCAGGAATTTTATGCCGTAAAATGCGTCTCACGGTATCAGTGGAAAGCCAGGAATCAATCTCTTTGTCTCAGGAGAGATTTTTTTTGTTTATCTGATGTCTGGGTGCGGATGCCAGGTAAATTTCCTGTTGGTCATTGGTTTTCCCAAGACATTTTTGGACATCACCTAACGTCATAAAAATCTCAGCATGGAACCCTTGGCCAGTCAGATTATGAGACTCTCCATGGAATGGGCTCACCACGCAAGTGGGCTTTTCCTCAGGGTCGGAAGGTGACACGCGCAGAGCAAACTGTGATTGTCCAGTCCGTAGTTCAGGAAATGGCAAATGGATCTGGACATTATCTTGCCAGCTTTCTTCGCACTGAAAAGATCCCCCTGACAGGTATTGCCCTTGTGTACAACGAGTGGTTTGGATGTCTTCAACATTCACTGGGCATGACCATGTATCATGAAGAAAAAACGGTTCCAACCTAGGGCACGCATGGTGGCGGATGAGGGTGTTGCACGGATTTCCCAAAAAACATGCGGTATTTCCTGAGCTACTAAATCATCATCAGGGTCATCAGGAATGGGAGTTGTGATAGCTGGGTCTTCGGCAACTCGTGTAGATGGTACTGTAGGTTCATCATCGGGTTGTGAAGTGGTGGATGGTGGTGGATTTGGTACTGAAGTAAAATCAGGTTGCATATTGGGATTTTGGACGCGGCTTCTGGATCATTGCCCTGGTGATTTCCTTGGGGAACTACACTCACTGGGGTTGGGCCCTCTTGGCTGGACAGCTCTCTAAACTGGAACGCCCCATTCCCACTGCGTTCGGGCAATTGAAGACCTTGGTCTTGGCCAGTGATAGAGCTTGCCTCATCTTGGGACAGAGGACGCGCATGCTCTGGAGCGCACTGGAACAGCTTAGTCATGTTACTGATCCAGACCAGATTATATCTTTCAACCATCAAAACTCTTGCTGGCCCATGCCAGGAACCAGGATTGGCACCTTTACCATCTTTCCAGTACATCACATGGTCACCAATGGCAAAACGGATTTGGTCTGGTCGGGATCTGGCATGCAGTGCTCTCCGGAGAGTCTGGCAATGGTCAGCCCGAACAATGCCAATCGGGCGGCTTCCCTCCGTGCCAATTGATCATGAAAACGAGCGCCGTCAGTGGTTTTTTGATTGAAAGCTTTAAAGCTGGCACTGCCGGGGGCATCATTTAAGTTGCCGCCGGGAACAGGCTTCATCTTACCCAACACCCACAACTCTGGAGTATAACCCTCATGACGGGACATAGCATTCTGGCGTTACACAATTGGATCAACCCTTGAGAGAAATCATCCCAGTTTTGGATGGGTTTCTCACTGGGGTCTTGTAAAAACTTGGAGAATGTTCACTGTTGGCTTCCGTGGCACTGTCAAACATCATGACTTTTGGAGGACCTGCCCAACGCGACCAAGCATTCGTGAAAGCACCAATCAGACCCTCTTCGATTTGTTGTTGGTATGGAATTGCAACATGATCATTTGTGGCTGTGTCAATGAAATGGTAGAATGTATATTGTTTGCCATGTGTATCGGTCCATTCTGCACCATCGAATGAGACCAAGTCATTGAAGTCTCGAGGTTCTGACAACTTTCCAGGTCGAGCGGCCTTGGGATGTTGGTGCTCATGACACACCGGGCATGTAAAATTTGAGACAGCACTGATCTCCTTTTTGGTCCAGCCGTATCTTCGCAAAGCCAGCTGCAGCACAAGTTCTGGTGAATTTTACGGATTTGATTTTGAGTGTGGCTATCAAGGGCGGTGAATTTGGGACCATGGGTTATTGCGGTGTGGTTATTGGATGGGACAGTTGGGAATTGGTTATTGGGATTATCTTCTAGGGTCTTTAGTGATGGGGACGGATGCATTTTCTCCACTGAGTGGGTGTGGGCTTGCGCTATCGGGCAAATCCCCTTCTGTTGGATCATGTTGTGGGGCCTCTCTGGCACGCTTGGCTTCACGATCAGGCACGGACTGATCAGACTGATTCAGGCAGATCGGATCTGCTGCCGGTGTGATACAGTCTCCCAGTGTTCCCACTCAATGTCCTCAAAGAGCTTGAGGTCGGCACGATGTCTTCCGATGGCTCTGCGAAAAGATGCTATGCCCTTTCCTCTTAATGGACAAACTCTCATTCGGTTGATACCATGGCAAATATCCAAACAAATGATATGTCTATCAGGATACGTATTTTGCACAGCTTGGAACAACGGACCATTTTGGAAGACAACGGGACCGACCCTGGGAGCACATTCCTCAGCCAACTCTAAAATCTGTCGGGCTGCTGCATCACTTGGCTGAGGAACCATCAGCGCAGGAGACGGAACATTTTGAGATCCTTCGGAATCCTGAGCACCTTGCATTGGCAGTACAAACAGAAATTTGGGATGGAACTTCCCGGCAAGTCGGCGGCACTTTGGCTCTGACTCTTCATCGGCTGTTTTGGTCACAAAGGATAATTCCTGGCGACTACCAAAAACTCTTTCCTGGACCTGACAGCTGCATTGGATAGTGGATAGCACGACTGAGACGTCGACCAAAACCTTCTGTGTAAAGTTCCGTGTACTTGACACTGGCATGCGACCAAAGCCGACAGGCTTGCATGAACCGGCAACCACATCATGGTGATGCGAGCCCACACATTGGCATCGCTGCAGGGTTCTCCGTATGATCTGTGAAGTGGTCAGGAGCCGGGTTCTCTTGCACAATGCCTCATGGCTATATATTTGGGCATGAAAGTTTTCTACTATGTTTTCCATCTCACGCTGGAACACAAGTTCAGACCCTTGTGGTTGTTCCAACTGAAAATGAAAGTCATCACCCTCCAGTTTTGAAGGCGAAACGTGGCATCACAGAGTAACAGATGAACTTTTTCAGAAATCCTATCGTGTGTGATCTTGTCAGCTAGGGCAATCGACTTTTGGCTGTTGAGTCGGTTCCAGCTGCTCCAGGGTACGCAGCGGGGTGAACACCACACATGACGAGGCCTGAACATCCATAAGACACCATACAATTGACACCGGCCATGAAAGGTGGCAAGGTCCCCATTCCGGCAAAATCGCTTGGCCGACACTCCGGCTTGAACACTCTGGGCAGTCAACTGGCTGTCACTGGCACAGTGCACTTCCAGTAGATCACGTTGGGATTGCTTCCAGTGTTGTCGGAGGCCTTCAATCGAGAGATGGATGTGGGTCAAAATGGAAGACCTAGGGGACCACAGATGTTAGTCTAGTTTAGTATTAACGATCCAATTATTGGGGTACCTAATTTTGACCCATACCCAGATGAGCATGTTTCTTATGGAAATACGACCGCATCTCCTGATATACCCAGTTATGTCTACTTCTTGGAAATACGCAGTGTCATGCACGCTGGAAGGATCATGTTGTAAAACATGACAGCCAATCTCATCTGCCACCCATGACCTAAATTCGGACTCAGGCTGACCCTCTCTCACTGACTGGCAGTCTGCTGCGCATGGATCATCTGGGTCAAGATCTGGAGCTGATTGGCGATCTGGGACATGGTGTTCTCCATGTTGTTCAGGCGTTCGCCCTGCTGAGACACTTCGTCCGCCACGCTCCAGGATTGGTCCAGTTCGTCCTCGCTCCAGCTGGAGATATCCTCCGGCACCACTGACAGCTTGGGAGCGCCCTTGGTCTCGGGCTTCAGCGTGCTGATCATGGCATGGAGATGCCATGGTGGTTCCTTCCTGAGTCAGCTCCATTCGTTCCACATAGAGGCTGATGAAGTAGATGAACGCCTGGTGAGCTCGCTTTTGGCTCTCGGCATACTTCTTGGTGAACCACTTGACATACTTGTGATCTTGCTCGATCACATCGATGAATTTCTGGTTCAGCCTCGTCTCTCCGAAGGAGATGCGCATCTGAGACAGCTCCTTGTAGGACTGCTGTATGAACTCCTCGTTCACCTTGGTCTCCGTGACTGCCGCAAAGCGATCGGCAAGGGTCTTGTTGGCCATGGTCAGACAACGCCGGATTGCGATCTGAACAAGACCACAAGTCGGATGCTATGTGCTGCCTTGATAGTTCTGGCTGATTGGGACACTGATGTTCGGTTTTCACTGAAATGCCAGATTCGGTTTCGACATCGGCATTCACTACTGACATGATGGGCTTCGCATGATCTGGAAGACTAGAACCTGGGACTTGCCTTCAAAAGACTTCTTGACTAACTCACAAGAGTCCAGCAAGTACAACTTCTTCTCCGACAAAATCAGATCCATGGAAAAACCAAGCTTGGCAACGTGCACTGCGGCCATGTGCTGTGTCAATCGGTGCTCCTAATGTTCTGAAACATTGTTGGAGAGGAGAAATGGAATCTGAGAGTTCACAACACACACCCTGACCATCCAATTTCCTAGTGGGCTCATGCGAGCAAACTGACATTTGACGGTGCTGCTGCTGCCAAATCGAAACATTGTCTGGCACGGTACTCCCTGGACTCGGTTCTGAATGTCCATGGGCAAGTGTGACAACAAAGAATCGACTTAATCGCTGCCGATCACAGTTTGACTTGCGCCCAAATCCATGATACCGCATGGGCCATGACTCACAAAAATTGCTACATCGGTGGCAGGTTGCAAATGACCTGTCAGGCATGGCTCAGAATGAATCTCAGGTTGAGGGCTTAGGCGTTGCTTCTTGGAACTCAGAAACCTGGAGAGGCATTGGGAAGTCAGCCTTCCCATGTTGTTGGATTGATCATCAAAACTTACAAAACAAAACTCCTGGTCATCTGAGAAAACTGATTTGAAACAAGACACATCCCTTGAAAGAGACTCCGCTACGATCATGTCTTGATCATCGGCATCACCGGAGATGGCTGTGACGGTCCCGGCAAAGGCATTGGCTGTGGACCCTGGTGTTGGAGCGGCTGCAGAAGGGCATTCTGCTTTCCAGTGTCCCTTCATGCCGCACCTCCGGCACTCTGACTCGAGAATACGCTGGGCCAATGGTTTTCGGCCTTTGAACATGTTCTCGGATTTCCCCTTTCCCTTGCCCTTCTGGGAATATGGGTTTCCTTTGGGATTCCAAAACCCATGGTTCTTCCCCTTGTCAGCTAAACGTTTTCGGGCATCCAAGTAAGTGTTGTAACATGCTGCAATTTCAGAATCACATTGAAGGGCTTCTCCAAGACCCTCTTCAAATTGCATGCAAGCCACAGCGTCAGGATCTGAGTCATGGCATTGAATCTCATAGCCCTCCCACGTCTCACCCATGAAAATGACTTCATCATCCGCAGGTGGCATGGGGGGCTCTTCCTCGAAGACGGCATTCACGTCATAGGTCTTGTTGCAACTCACTGATCGATTTCCAGTTTGGAGCTCATGGAAAATTTGGAGCCCAGCAGTTTCAAAGATGATACAATGGACTTGTATTCCAATTCACCCTTGGCATCAGCAACGCGCTTCTTCTTATCCTCTGACCCCAAACCAGAATTCCGGAGCAGTATGTACGCACGTACTTCATTGAATCCTACACCCATTTGTAAAAGTTCTTCAAACTGATAGTCATGCCTAGCCCGATAACTCTCATGCGACCCATCTTGGCATTGGACTGGAAAAAATTGCTCGCCCAAAACGCTCAACTTGTCTTCCAGGTTGCTCTTCCCCCAGATACCTCCCAACGTAGATATAAGCAGTTTCCCGCCATCCAGGCTGTTGACTTTCAGTTTTGCTGGGTCTAACCTCATGATACGCTTGAAGGACGAACCTTCGCACAACATCGCAGCCCAAGGGGCCAAGTGACTGAGATGCCCAGGAGGCCATAGCCCTGCAAGAAACTCTTTCTTCTTGGCGTACTCGTTGATCTCTGTCTCACCCGGCTTAGACGCCGGAATCATATTCCAGGGAAGATGGGACAAAGAAGGTCCACTCGGGACTGATGACTGAGCCATCTCTTCAGTTCCTCTCATCCTGGATCACGGCTTCCAAAAGTGTGGCCACACACCTTTGGCCGAGGTAGCTCCGCTACCAGTGTTGGATCAATCCCAAGCACTGGAAGGGGCCCCTGAATTCCAATCCTCCAAAGCAAAAGGACCCCTGGTCCAAACTCCACAAACGAAGGCACCACCCTGAGTGCTATGGCGACCGCGCCCTTTTGGCACCACTGCAAACGGTGCACAAGTCGAGGGGCGCCCTAAGCCTTCAACAAATCCTGAGCCACAGGACCTTGATGAAATCCAGGTGTTGATGCCCACATGGAAGCAGTTGGATACAACTCGTTGTAAGTCTTCCGAACCGACACGAGTCAGGAGGGCAAAAGGTTGAGAAATCAGAGTATCTCTATATATAGATATATACACATAAATGGATGCATGTACATATCTAAATATCCTGGTATGATCTGGTATGTATATTTTGTGTATGTGTGCATGTATATAGGTAAGTTATGTATATGTGTAGGTATGTTTTTAAGTTTATGTTTGTGGATGCACGCACACACACATTGTACACAAGAAGAAACGTGTTACCTGTTGATATGAAAACACGGTCTAGATATCTACAGAACGCGTACACCACAAATTCTGGGAGAGACGGCACTCTCGTTTTGCCATATTTTGGGTTTTATGTTGTGCTTCAGGCACTGCGCCGACACTTTGGGAGAAACTGCTCCTTGCGGTACAGGCGCAGTTCCAAAATGTAATGTGTAATGAAGTGGCCGGAGTCTTCCTACTGCCATGCTTTTTGAACAAGAAGGCACGTTGGAAAGTATCTTCTACAAATTAGCGTGACCTCTCTCATTGCGCTCGCCTTGGACAATAAGAAAGTCTTGATCTGACAAGCTACCTGCAAGAGCTCCTGCACAAGTGCACTACCGTCTTAGTAAGTCACAAATAGATTATTTGCCGGAAACTGATATGAGACTTGCCCGCATGCCATGTTCCCTGTGCAATTCCAGGGGATGGCCACAAGCAGCGACATGGTGCTGCAGAAACCATGCAATACACGCAGAACACACTCTGTTCATCTCTGCAACTGCAGTACATTCACGAAGATGCTGAAGATAGACAGCAACGTCCATCAAATTGGAAGCTTTGCGAAGCCTAAAGAAATCGCGCATGTCCTTTCCATGCAAAAGCATCCTGCCTGTGAGAGGAAACATCAGACTTGAAGTTTAGAAATATGTTGCCCATAGCTCTGACAGGGTTGAATATCATTTGACAGAGCAAAGAATTGTGTTGTGCATCTCTTGTTTGAGACTTATTGCTTTTTGCTGCAGTTCCTCCCACGCCACAGTATCCACCTACTTTTGGATGATATTTTCGGGCACCTCACCCTTTCTTTCACTTCAGTTGTGTCAGTTGTGCTGCTGCCAGGCCCTTGCGAATTTGGTGAGTCTTCAAACTGCATCTTGAGCAGCTGGAGCAAAGTGCAAGAGTTTCAAGCGTTAGCTTTTTCTGCCACTTTGATTTCCAAAGCGCATTTCATTCGGGAAGAGCTGTGGATCCTAATGTATTTGGTGCCCTGCGTGCTTCAATCTGCAGGAGTGAGTGGAGCGCTTGTAATGTTGCTGACGAGAAGCGCCGCACGCGTACGCGCCCAAACTCCAAGCCGCTCGAAGCCGCTCGAAGCTTGTGAATGGAAGACTGGTTGTGGCGTTTTGGAAACTTGTGATTGCCAAGGAAAAGTGGCACAACACGCGGCGGCAGCTGGCCAGGTTCTGCTTAAAGCACTGCAAAATGTTGTCAGTTTAGCAGTGCTCAGAAGTGCTGTGCTGAGCAGTGCTGAGCACCATCAGGCTTGCAAGGGCTCGCTTGTGGAGGTTCTTGCGTCTCACGCTCAGTCTCGTTTTCGTGTTTGAAGAGCGTCCTGCAGCGCTCTGACTTTGAACAAGGTGCTTTGAAGCATCCACGCCCCCAAGTGCAAGTGACTGTCAGCTAAGTGACTGGTTCGAGGCTCAGAATAGTTTGCGGGTCAGATTTAATATGTCAAAGTCAAGAGTTTTGGTAAAGCTGGGCAAAGTTCGGCAAGTTACCGCATGTCTGTGAAAACATCATGGAATATCTTCAGTTTTGGCAATTTGGAACTTTCCTGAAGCTGAAGGGACTGAACTCAGGTCTGAGTGGCAGCTCTGTGATCGATCATGCGGAGGTGGTCAGACGATTAGGACCAGCAAGCGGTGTGAATTCTGATATTGATGGCCTAGCTTTGGGTTTGCTTGGAATGAGTGCGATGATGCACTTCGTGAATTTGACTTCCACCCCACAAAGTTCTAGTTTGAATTGCAGACCGCTCATGGAATATAATATAGTTCAACGCATTAGAATGGATTCCTGTCCTCTCTTGTTGATTCGCTTTTGCCGTTCTCTTGACGTGAGCTTGTTTGTTTGCATTGGTGGTCTTCTAGCGAAGGAGAGGATAGTCGGTGGGAAAAATATGCATTTATGAATCAGAGTTGAACCTAGCAAAAGATCCGTTGGCTGTACACTTCATGAAATGTATTCAGCATATCATGTAAGCAAAGGCCAAGTACTACTCCGTGACAAGTGATAATGCCGACCTCTACTCTACTTCTTTGATCAAGTTGCATGTATCACCTGTATCCTTCGAGAACAGTACGTCTATACCTCGTGATCGATAGCATCAAAACGTATCGAATATCACTGCGATAGGTTTGAATTGAAACAAGGTTGCTGCATAAACAGGCATGCATGTCAATTCAAAACAAGCCGCTGGCAAGGAAGAAGGACATCTCGAAAATATATCATGATATATCTTCGTTTGGAAGGGTAAAGAGTCCGAATTTGTTCTGGAGTTCGATGTTTTATTGTTCCTTTCACTTCTGATGCTACAGGAGTCGAAGCATCGCCGCTCATGCTGCAGCTGGCGGATCCATGTGCACTGCCGCCTTGCAGGAGCAAGCTGAAAGATTTGAAAGGATATTATGAATATTGGACATGCTGACAGCCCTACCTGCAAGAGCAGCTGCAAACACCCAAGCTCCCCAAGCCAAGGTCTTGAACACATGAAGCATCCTATTTTTTCCGCAGCGATATGCAGTTCATGTTAAACTACGTCAGCAGCAGCTTTCCGTCAGCCGAATGGAGAAACAAGATGAAAAAAGAGAACAATAGAAAAGAACAGGAGAATCTGTGGCTGCAGGATAAGCTACTAACCAGCACCTATAACACGGGATCCGATGGTTTTGTGTAGGTGGACCCCAAAACCAACGAAACGACGGAGAAACAATAACTACAAAGGAGAAATATACTTAAGGAGATCGGTCCCGTGACGCACAGCAGGGTTCGTGACCACTTGTCTCTCGCTTTAGAGAGTAAAACTAGAAAAGGGAGAAAGTAACAACGATGAAGTGACCGTGGTCTCCTGGCACGCCTCTGGCGGCCCCTGCGAGCTTTAGCTGCAAGGTAATGGAGTTGATGTGGCTAGAAGGAAAATTTTGTCTTGGCCCGTGGCCCCTAAAATTGAAGCGGAGAGAGCTTAATAAAAATTCGCCACTGTGATGTGGCATGGTGTACATTCCAGCAAAAGAAGAGAGTCAAAAGTAGGACTTGATGTGGAAGACTTCCCCCTTTGTCTTCGTCTTGGGGTGAATTGTGAAAAATCCAGAAAAATGTGCATGGAGAAAATGTCAATGAAGTAGAAAATTTGGCTGGAATTGCAAGCAGGAGAATAGTGCAACCGAAACGAGACACAATGAGACCAAGGATGCGACGGTTGAATTGGTACTGGTTCCAGCAAACTAAACTCGGAGAATGAGATGTAGAAGAGGCTGTGCAAGGCTTCCCCCACGGCCTTGAGGAAGGAGTTGAATACGACAAATCCAGAAAATAGTGATTGGAGAAAATTTCGATGTAGAAAAAAGTAGCTAAAACAACAAGCAGGAACCGGTATATAGTACAGAAGCGGTCGCCAAAGGTTGTCCAAGTAGAAAATGGATGCTGCTTGACTTGCACGCGAGGCTGACATGGCAGAGAAAAAACCAGATTCGATATTCCGAAAATACAGGGGCTTGCGAACGGAGGCTAGCTAAAGCGTGCGCCTGTGCCTGAAGCATCCTATATACATCAAAATACGTCAAACATGTACTTCACACATCAACCCCAGTGCCAGTTGATCTCCCATGCAAGACCTTGCAAGGAAACGCTTGCATGCAATACGGGGTCGTGCAGCCTCTACCATCAGCCTTGCAGACCTTCAGCTTGGTTTGACCCCCAGAATTTGGTTGCTGAAACCGTTTTGTTATGGGATGTTTGGCATGAAAGACAGATATGGGATGATATGGAAAGGGGCTGCTTCTCCCACAAGAGATGAGAGGTAGTCTTTCCACAGGCTTCCGAAAAAAATCCTGAACTCCTCTATCAAGGGGGCCAGGGTGTTGAGCAGCATGTGACCCACATTTCGTTCTCCCCTATCGAATGCTCAAATACTTTAAAGTGCTGCAGCGATGCACTTGAAGCGAGTTAATTGGAAGGATGAAAATTCCAGTTGATTTACCGTTTGTGATGGAGGACAATATGAACATGTACAAACACCTCAACACATGCACATGGTTTTCAATCTTATAATGCCTGTTGCTTCTTGTCTATGGGTCTATGGGTTTCTTCATTCTTCTCTGGCCCTGTGAGGTCTGAGTGGGGAGCATGTTCGTGTGCGCCTGGAAGTGCAACGAGGACTCGATCATATGTCGAGGCGCTTGAGCCTGGAACCTTTGCCCATTTCGGCAGGGTGGTAGATGGGATCATAGAGCCTGGTAGCGCCTGGTAGGGCCTGGTAGGGGCCTGGTGGGGCTGTAGGTGTTGGGATTTGGAATCGATTTTTTGGAGTTGATTTGGGTTTGGAAATGTTTGGAAGCTTCTCCGGTCTCCAGGCGGATGCAGGTGGACAAGCCTGCGATTTGGTCCTCGCAGAAACGAGACCATGTCAGACGGACCAGGCCTAGACATGCCTAGCCTGGGATGCTTGCAATTCACAGATTACATCCGGCCGCATACTGTTGCTGCATACTGTTGTGGGTGCATGTGGTTGCAAGCCATTTGCTCAGATTGTTTCGCAGTGTTTTCGTTTTGACAGGAAAGCTGGCAAAAGTGTGAAGTGCAAGACTGCGAGATCAGTGCATGGCATTTCACCCAGTCTATATACACTCAAGCTGATTGAAAGCTGGCAAAAACTTGTTCGCTGGAGCGATGTCAGACGAATACCGATATCCTCAACAGGTGTTTGTGTGCCGCCCTGGATTGCACAAGGTCTGAGTGGAAGTCTTGCACCAAGTCTTGTGAGGGTGGTATGACAGAGCCATTGCCTCAGATCTGGCATCGAAATGCAGTGCGTTTGGGCAAACTTCCATGTCCTCCAATGTTATCGCCCTCCCATTGTCATTTTTTTGAATATTTGTTTGTTTTGTCTCGTATGTTTCGCTTTTCGAGCGGTAGCAGACAAGGCGAGACCGTCGCGTAGTGAAGCATGCTTCTGTGGGTGGACAACCCTGCAATGTTGCACAGAATCAACTCATGGAGGCAGGGCGATTTGTCTGCCGACGACGAGATAGAGCCATCAGAACGAGACTCACACCAAAAGACCGTAAGACCAAGACCAGTTTGTCCAGTTTGTTTCATTGGTATTTCTGCCCAGGTCAGATGCAGTCAGAAGATGTAATTTAGTGCCATCAAGTTTGTCATGAAATGATGCATACAGAATATAGAGGAATATAAGGCACACGATTTATTAGATACATGGATGGATACATAAATATGAATTATGCATATGTATAAATGTCTACATATGATGTAATGCATATGTAAAGTATATATATACAAACATACATACACATAATTCACATTGATATGCATGTATATATATATATACATATATAATATCAATATATATGTATATATATATATACATATATAATATCAATATATATGTATATATATATACATATATATATATATATCGACATGACCTATATCCAACCTATATATATATACAGAATTTTAGACATACAGACATACACATAGATTATTTACGCAGATATTAGACTTATACATGTGGTAGACTCGTATAGATAACGGCATTTATATATATATATGTATATATTTACATATACACATATATATGTATATTTACATATATATATATATATACACACACACATATATATATATGTATATATTTGTATATATACATATACATATTTAAATATATATATATACATATACATATTTACATATATATATATATCGACATGACCTATATCAAACCTATATACATAATTTTAGACATACAGACATACACATAAATGATTTACGCAGACTCGTATAGAAAACGGCATTTATATATATATATGTATACATTTACATATACACATATATATGTATATTTACGCGCAAACACCCCGATTCGCCCACACCCCTTCTATGCTGTACACTTGGGGATATCAAACGTTAGACTTTACATTCAATTGGGAAGATCAACGAGGGTATTTAGGGAATACAAATTTCCCACCCCCGTTAAACTTCTACATTCATTGAAGATCTTCAATGAGGGTTTAATTCTCCCACCCCCCTTAAACTTCTACATTCATTGAAGATCTTCAATAAGGGTTTAATTCTCCCACCCCCCTTAAGCTTCTACATTCATTGAAGATCTTCAAAATTCTCCCACCCCTGTTAAACTTCTACATTCATTGAAGATCTTCAATGAGGGTTTAATTCTCCACCCCCGTTAAACTTCTACATTCATTGAAGATCTTCAATGAGGGTTTAATTCTCCCACCCCCGTTAAACTTCTACATTCATTGAAGATCTTCAATAAGGGTTTAATTCTCCCACCCCCCTTAAACTTCTACATTCATTGAAGATCTTCAATAAGGGTTT
>Ga0126342_10009135_pt1 | contig 17755 bp, 20 predicted proteins | sample Cyp1metagenome_FD_92528 | JGI IMG/M metagenome (GOLD analysis project Ga0126342, IMG submission 92528) | Coral microbial communities from Lord Howe Island, Old Settlement Bay, Australia - Cyphastrea 1 metagenome | ecosystem: Host-associated > Invertebrates > Cnidaria > Coral ... | reverse complement strand
TATTTGGACGTTCTAAGTGTATGGTTTTCGACGTTCTAAGTGCAAGGCTTAGAACGTAAAAAAAACAGTAATATTCAGAATTTTTTTTCCAAAATACGTTCTAAGTGATTGTCCGTCACTATATATATATACTTGTACATACATGCATACTTACATACAGGCATGCATCCATGCATCCATTCATACATGCATTATATAATGAAGGCAGCAACCGACCCAAACAGTGGCCCAACCCTTTGACCGTCAGTGAACGTATTATTGCCTCGTTCAGTGGCAAATAAGGTGATAATCCATGGAAGAAGACCTGTTCATCAAGAGGTAGAATCAATCCCAAGGGGAACATGAGCTGCTCTCATGTGCAGATTGCAAAAGCAGACAGCCCACTTCAAGAATCACCTGGTCCATTGGTCCTTAGGTCCACAAAGACCAACAATTTCAAATTGCTTGGCCTTTACTTTTCGGATCTTTTCGGATCTTTTCGGATCTTTTCGGCAACTCCCAGGCTTGAAGGAATTTGGAGGGTTACAACCACGCCAAAAACCGCTATACCACCCTTCCTGTCATTTGTTTCTTTAAGTGAGAAGCCAAGCACCATGCCGTGGTGTTGCCGTTGCGTCTCCAGCACAGGATCTCCGGTCTCCAGAGCAGAAGGAGGCGGACGAGTGGAAATCCAAAGGCGAGAACATGGGAGATGAACAGTTCATGCGTTTCAATGGGAGGTTTCACCAGCAATTCGGATTTAACCTGCAAGAATTAGGACTCAATCAGCAAGAATTGGGATTGAAGAACAAGAATCGATTTACAATTTCAAAAATTGGCGATTTCACCTGCTAAAGTATCGGTGGGGGGATGAACATGACAAGCTCTCAAGTCTTGTTGCCGTGATCATCAGGGTACCAGGATTTTGACTCCAAACCCTGTAGACTGCCTGTAGATTTAGGTGCTTTATGGCCCTTGTGGTTTGAAGCCTGGACTGTCGAAGTGTCAGGTTGACTTGCATACTATGTCGTATTGCTGTCTTCTGTAGGAGGATTGTGGGGCGCGCCATTCCCTCCCAGGATGTTCGCACAGGTCTTGACCTGTATGGATGAATTGGATGAAGGGTATCTGGATTTTTGCTAATCGACTCAGACTGTCCTTAGAAGCCTCAGAATTTGGCTGCGTCATGTGAGTGGAATTTCCAACCAGTTTTGAAGGCAATGAATTGTACAAAAAGAAACAGTTTAAAGAAGCCTTGGAGATGTACGACAAGGTGTGGGATGTCCAGATGATGCAGCACATTTGGAGCGTTTTTTCTTATTGACATTGTCAAACAGATCCACATAGTAAGACGGTTGTCGCCGACTGCAGGCCATTGCAGTGGTCCCCAATGACATCACGTACCACAACAACAAGACTCTCAGCTGACAGAACTTTGATGAACTTTGTAGCATGTTGTAGCTGAGGGAAAAGCCTCACCTCATAGCACGTAGCAGTAGCAGTAGCAGTAGCAGTAGCAGTAGCAGTAGTAGTAGTAGTAATTAGTACAAGGAGAGTCGTTAAGGATCAATGTAATTATATTATATTATATCAATGTCCCCCTGCCATGTTACATCCATCAGGAATGAGACAGTCCATGGGAGAAGAAAAGCTATGGTTGTTGTGCAGTTCAGTTGTGGTAGTAGTTCATGGCAGCAGCTTGTGTTTGTTGGCCGTCTCACAGCTTCTCGAAATCCTAACTTCGACGTCCCCAATCTGTTTCGTTCAAGACATTGTTGTCAAACAGTAGGGGTTTTAAAATAAAGAAACTGGAACTGCTTCCTTTTTCGAGTTGGTCAGCATCACTCCCAAATGAGCCTTGACACCCTGGGCCATGGTGAAACCCCCTGTGTCGAGGAATGCGGTGCTGATTGAAATGGGAGTGGAGCAGCTTGGCATAGTGCAATGATGCGCAATGCGCCGCGAGGGATACCTCAATAAACAGCCCAATGCGCGCAACATTGATCGCTTGACCCACCAGTTCGTGAAGACCGTTCCCCTACGTTTTCCTCACAAGGTACTATGATGAAGTGCTCAAGAGCTGCCAAGACCTGCTCGATCGACGCTATGAGATCAACAGGCCAGCCACTGCTTTGCAGGAGGTTCGATGTTTGGATGGTAAGAATGGGTTCAATTTTGTGATATATAATATATACAATGTAATATAATTGTAGGTCTGATATGTAATGCACTTTCATGCACCGTCGAAGATGTGATCATGATACAACCATTGCTTATAATTTGTGATTGACTGTAAATGAAGCTACTAAGTATCCTCTTTCATTCCTTCTTACAATAGTTTATCATAGTTGCACACAAAGATGCCCTAACCATCCCAAACCCATTGTTGGTGGAGGTCCAGAATCTCCCAGGAAAGCCACAAAAATCACCGGCCAATCTGCAGTATGAAACATACCGTCTCAGGCTGAAATACCCAGACATCCCAGAGCCATATCAAAAAACTCACCCATTCCCATGTCAAATTCTGAGGTCTTTGCACTCATGTTAAAAAGATGTAATACTGTAATTAGTACCGCAATCCCACTGGTTTCTTTGTTGATCCAAATTGATACCATCAATTGATATACGGTGCTGCCTCTCGACCCAACTGCTGACAAGATCCCCATGATTGCTGGTGCTGTGGCTTAAACTCATCGAATTATCATATAGATCAGTTGGGGATAGCAAGTTTGTAAACTTTCAATAACTTTCATAATTCAAGGAAATAATGGAATTACCACGGAAACAAGGTTTAGGATAGTTGCCAACCAACAGTTTTAGATTGAAATCCAATTTGACAGGGTTTTGAGATGTTTTGAGCAAATTGCACGTAACTGCAGCCATCCACATGGCTCATTTTGTGAAGAATTTGGCTGGCACACTAGTAGATTTTCACAGCGTAGGCCAAATAAAGTAAATAAACTATGCGCAGAAAACAACAGGAGCCATAAAGAAACGAATGCTCCTAAAGAAATCATCCAAAACAAATACTTACAACATCTTACAACAGCTCACTGGACTTGCTCCACAGCAACAGCTGTTGGTGTTGGGCATGACCATGGTCAGCTGCTGGCTAGCAGCCATTCGAGAAATCATCTATATACATTCTTCAATTATTCAAGTCTTTTCGCTTTCGATTGAAAATATTGTTGAACTATCTTCATATTACTTGTTTTTCTTGGTCTTTGGTTTTTAAATGATTTTAAATGTACAGTAAACATGTTTAAAATTGCTTTCAGATTGATGGAATCAATGCTTTTTGGGTGACGATCCAAATGCTGAAAAGTGGTGCCTGCCGCTGCGGCGTTTTTTTAAAGATTCATAGAAGTTTCTTTTGAGCAGCCGGCAAGGTTTCTGTCTGCAAAAAATAGAAAATAACATATGCATTGAAAAGATCAGCGTAAAAACACGACAAAAATAAGACGAAATCGGGGCCATGTCTTGAAATTAGTTAATTAGTTGTGCAACCCTTTTTTCAACCACCCCACATTTGATTTGTGGATTTTGCATACTGCATGCACCGTATTTCCGGGGACAGACCTTAAATCCAACCCCGCCACCTTATTTACGAAAGTTAACAACCAAGGTGATCATGCTGGTAGAAGTCATCCTGCCATAGATATACCCAGTTTACATATCTTCGTATGTATATATTATAATAATAATGATAATGATAATAATAATAATAATAGTATATAATAATAATTAATGATGATAATAATAATATAAAAATAATAACAATAACAATAATAATAATAAATAAATAAATATATATATATATATATTGGTTATGTACACAGCCTGAATATTATACTTATACATATATATATATATATCCATTTCCATACCCATCCCGTAGAACACCATCCGAACTCAGCCGTCCTTTTTCAGTGCGAATCCTGGCGGCGCATCCTTCGAGAAGGTGGCCAAGGTTGGGAGCCATCAGCCGCCCAACGGGGCCCCCGTTAAGGGCCCCCAATGGAGCTGAATGATTTGGGGGTACCATGGGGTACCGAAATTTTAGGAAACCAATATAAACATCTTAAATAGGGATCTTAAATAGGGCTTTGAATAGGGTTAAGAAGCAATATCTCCAAGATTATTCTAAGATTGTTGGTCCGAAGAGGTTCTAAGATTTCTAAACAACAAGAGTTTACCATTTGTTGGTCGTATCCTGCGATAGTTGGGAGTGTTTTGAAGGGTATCCAACTATATATAAATATATATATGGGAGAACATGACAATGATATAACTTAACAAACGACTGGGTATCACCAACCTGACGACGTGAGGGTTTTGCCACCACGCATGAGGCTGTGATCACCCGAAATGTGAGTGAAAAATGGGATAGGATATAACCATCAAGTCTGGTTTGGCTATGCTTGGCTGGAAATTCTTGGGTCCACTTTTTTCCGAGCGATGCCCTCCACATCCTGGATCTGGACAGATTTGCTTTCGTCAGGTCTTTCAAAGAATGGCCTCCGTCTATGAGAAGCTACACAAGCGCTGAGCTCAAGTAAGAGAACAGGTTGGCTTGTCCGGCTGCTTTTCAGCGGTGTTCTCCAAGTACCCTTTGGCGATTAAACATGTCATTTTATCTAGACAGCCCCCTGGTCTTCCTACATCTACAATCAATATGAAGGGAAGGCTTCTTTGGCAATAATGAAGGTTGGCAATCTTGTGCAGAATTGAGGTATGACGATGCCATTGCCATGTACAACAAGGTCGGCATGGCAGGAATATGTGCTCTATGGGATAGAGCATCTGTTTTTTGGCAAGTACTCAACATGCTCCACATCAACCTTTGTTCGACCTTGTCGTGCTGCATGATCTTAGCATGCTTGTGTCTCAATTATGTTGAGTCTAGTGTGAGGACTAACACAACTCCATTGGTTTAGTTTGAACATATAGACCGGGTTTGGCTTATGATTGGAACATACTAGTGATATCTCATGATATGTATATATATATACCTCATATACATACAGTAATATGTATTTATATATATAACTATATATATAATATCTGTATATATGATATAGGCTGGGGGGCCACTCTGATAGACCAATTATATAAGATTTGTTTTTCAATATGTAATATGTTATATATATATCATATTTTCTTCTACAGGTCTGGATATGTTTTTTTGCACACATCTTAAACCAATCTGAGCTGTCATGTTTTTTCCGTGTAGATATAGAACTATGAACAAAAACATATCTTGAGTTGGCTTCCACTCAATATTGTCAACGCCATCAGACCAGGTAGCTCTCTGCACGTGGGTATCCAACTGCTGGACTGTTGGACACGAATGCCGCTGGCCAGGCACTCACAGAAGACAATAATCGAAGTGTCCGAAATGCACTGAGAGAGCCTTGGACATATGTTTTTTAGAATGAGAGATATCCTGACTCCATGGGTTTCTCGAGATACATGTCGCATGTATACATATAAGAAAACCATGGATTCATGCCTATTGACACAAACGATACATAGGAATATATATGATTTTTTTTTGGTGGATGTAGTATACACACGATTTTGTTCAATTTTCCCCAGATTGGAATGTTCCAAAATTGTTGGCCCACAACACTGGAAGGTCAGATCCTGAATTTGAGCAGGTATTTTCAGGTCCTTCGGTCCCCCACTCCTGAGCAAAAAGTGAGACATCCAGGGTGAAGGAAGTACTGTACATGCTTAGCTGCACGGTGGCACCACGGCCAAGTAACTTCAAAAGATGCACTTCTACTTGCACTTCTGCGTTTCCTTTGAGCATGCCGCCGAATTGTCATTTGCATTCTATGGAGCCGCATCCTATTTCGTAAGACATCAGTGAACTGGATTTGTTCGCTTCAGACAAATGGAACGGTCCTTATTCAAGTCCTGATTCTTTGAGTCTCAAAATTTCAAGTAATTACAGGAAGCGTATCAGGGCAGAAACACTGACCCCCACCTGAAGTCAGTCAACTCAGGACTGTGAAAGAGCCAAAGAAAAGCATGAGAAGGACGCTTACCTTGATCCTACAAAGGCCCGGTCCATAAGAACCCCTGGTGGATCTTTCGCAGTGGAATCATGTGAGGCTCTGGTGTTTTCTGTGAACGTTCACGCAGAGCCATGCTGCGAACAGGGCAAGTGCTCCCAACGTGGAAGTCAGAAAAGTGCTGACTAGTGGCACTAGTGGTTGAGGAATCTGCAAAAATCTGACCTTGACTGATGGATTGCGGAAGCATGCTGAACGCCTGCATTGCACAGACATTCCGAGATGCCATTGTCAGGGAGAAGAGCACAGGGAAAAGGGCAACGAGTTCTTCAAGGAAACCACTGGGGGAACATGTGGTGCGTTGGCAAACGACAAAGATGGGGGATTTCCATGGATTTCCCATATTATTTTGCTGGGGCAGCCTTGTTTTGCTAAGTTGTTCTAGTGGTTTGCAATGAGGAAATCGATCAACATGCATCAACCAGATCTCGCCAGCTGCGGCAACTGCCGGGCCGTTGGAGGTTCAAGCTTGAAGAAAACATAACGACACCTCAACACAAAGCACATCAAAGCACCCATGAGCAGTGATCAAAAACCCTTGGGGGCTATGAACCTACCTGGATTCTTGGGGATTATCTGACCATTACGGGAAGCCCTGTCAACCCACCTATCGAACCCCCCCTCTCCTGTCGATGATCAAACCTGGAAACACGTCGAACCAAACACGTCTCAACCTCAACCAAACCATGCCAAAGCCGTCAAAGCAGTCTGCCCCATCTCAAGATTAAATGGTTCTGCCTGCAGAATGAGATGATGAGCCATAATCATTTCTTTGTGTCGGGCCAATTCTCATCATTGCTGGTTGAATCCTCACTTGAAGCCGTCAAGGCACGATATGATTTCACTCCCCATCCTCGATATTTATTCTATCTATTAAGAAGTCACTTATACATCTCCAAATTCTCCAAGACATATAATGAATCGATAGGAGAAAAATGATGATACATCGATATAGATACTATAGAATTCCATAGAAGTCAATAAGTCCATGAAGAAACATATAATATAACATCATATATATAATATATAATATATATATAATATTATATACATAAACCAGAGGAATCCGCCGTTGCTTGGCTCCTCACAACGGCCGCCTGGTTATATGGCGGCCTGGCATCGTCCCTGGGAGTCTTCACGGGATCGCTCCACCTTCGCGCTGGGCTTTTCTTCGGCCTTGGTGACCGATGTCTTTTTGGACCTCTCCAGGAGCGATCGCCTCTGAAAATCGCCGGTGAAGTCACGGAAGAATGGCCTGGATAAAACATGGGGAATTTATGGTTGACTTTTTGGGAAAAATGGGGAGAATTATATGGGATGTATGGCAATATAGCAATATCTGGATATATGTAGATGATTTTGTTATGAATGGGATATGCTGGGGATGTGATTCACGGGGATATCATTACCGGAGATTGCATAATGATGATCATTATCAATACATACTATTTACTACATTACATGGAACAATCATTTCCGATGATTCTCATCATCATCAACAACAACATCATCATCATCATCATCATCCTCATCCTCATCCTCATCCTCATCCTCATCCTCATCCTCATCATCATCCGCCTCATCCTCATCCTCCTCCTCATCCTCCTCCTCATCCTCATCCTCATCCATATAATCCCGTATAATTCTGTAGTATTAAAATAAGTGTACACGTAACCGTGTATCATCTACATTCATAGAGCATAGATGAGCCAGATGTGATATGAAAAGCCACGGTGCCAAGGTTTTGGTCCCGCAGGTTTTGGCACGGAAATGATTTTCAGATTGAATTGATAGGGAAAAATATTGTGTACTTATAATGGATATAGTGTGATATAGTTGTGGTTTGGTAATGGTTGTGGTATGGCAATGGTTTACGGATGGAATGGATAGCAGTGGAGGGTACTAGATCGTACTGGCAATGAATTTCCGTAGACAATTCCAGAAATACATCCCACCGAGAAGAAATATCCAAAGAAGTACTGGTTGCACACAATGATAGTGCCGGATGGATTTTTTGGATGGGCATCCATGACTTGGATCATTTGGGGTACCCTATGACTGAGTCCAGGAGCTTTTTGCTGGCACTACGACAGGGCCTGGTGCAGAATCCCCCTGCCTACAGTTCGGAAGCGACCATCCGTCCAGGCAGATGGTGGCCTGAAACTTCTCCATGCCATAAGATCAACTGCTTTTGGGTAATTACTGTAGATAGCAAAACCAGTTCCCCAGAGGGACTCCGGGCCGAGACCACCATAGCTTTTGATCAACCTATAATTAGTGCGGTTTTCAGCGGAGATGCACGTTGCCTACGTTGCCTAAGTTGCCTACGTTGCCTACGTTGCCTACTGCCAAGTCCAAGTCAAGTGTTTCACTAGCACCAAGATCCGGGTGGTTTGCATTTCACATCCATGCTGTCAAGGGAAGATCTGCGGCACCATCTGGGTATGGGTCAAAATTATTGCCACTTTATTGGTCCATTGGTGCCCCAGTTTTGACCCACATCCAGTTGACCACAGGAAGGTGACTCACGCAAATGACTCAGGGGACTTGTACTATTTGCACAAGATGATGCATAGCGCGCACGATGCTGCCATCAAAGCCATTTGCGGCCTGGGCGTGTCAAGCGAGAGCCTGCTGCGATTCTTCTGCGTATTTAACTTCTTTTTGCTCTTGCTGATAGGGGTGGCTCAGCAGAACTCGCTTAGCAGAACAGCAGGTCTCTTGTGAGTTGTCACTCTTCTATCGGTTGTGAATCCTCATGCTGATCCGAGAGGTCAAGCTAGCCGGTATCACGTTTGGCTTCGATTTCTGGAGCATAGTTTGGTGGGTCCATGCGTACACACAGTGTTACGAGCGAGAGAGAGAGAGAGAGTCAGTCTGATGTAAATATCAGCAGCAGAACATCAATGTTACTGTCGAAACATGGTGCACAACACACAGAATTCAATGAATATCTGCCAACTCCGAATCCACATGGCTCAGGTTGTCCACCTGGCTTTCCTATCTCCTTACAGCCAGCTGCACTCCGCCTATCAGCTTTCTGAGTTGATCCTCCGGGAGGGCGGTTATTGCCAGGCTCATCCCCGGTTGATATTTTTTTCACACTCCCCAGACACCATGGTTTAGGGCTTAGGGGATTTACATGGATTTACACATTCTTTGGCACCATAGAATGGAGGGTGCTCAATGTTAGGGGGGTGGGATTAACCGATTAATCTATGCATCGAGATGCATGGGGTACCCTTGCCATCTCATGACGAGTTTTGCAAGGGCAAGTCAAAAGGCTTGGGAAGAGTCCTGATAACAGCAGCATGGGTGTTGATGGTGTTGTTTGAAGAGAAGAATTCAGGATATAGAGAGCCTGTGTGTTGAACGCAACCATATGAAATAGGAATACTATGGAATACTCTTTATCAGCAGGACACACAGACAAACACAATTACATACTGTTAATTATGTATAGACCTATAACTAACACAAACAAATCACCGCAACAATTGGCCCCACAGGTCATCTTCTCCTTCTAATTTAAGAGTTTCGTAACGCCAAGCGTACCATGTCCCCGCTCGCAGTCGATGACCACGCCAACCTTGGTGCGGCTAGAGTTGCTGGATACCATTTGGGCCCGACAACCAGCGAATGTCACGGAAACGAATCAGTCAGAGGCAGTCCCGGCTGGGAAATACATCCTGCTGGGAATTGGGGATGTGAAATGAGCCAAGGAGCCAAAGACTCTTGAGGCAGCAAGTTTAAGATATGTTAATGTGGTTGAATGTGTAGGTTAGGAATTTGTCAATTCAACATGATCCAATCACGTTTAAACGGTTTAGCTTTTTGGAATGCTGGCGTAGATTAGAATACTCCCTTGAGAATTGTGAATCGGATAACTGTGCAGAAACTTGTCTACTTTCCCCAATTCAAGCATGTTGAGTTAGATGCCCTTGCGAGTCTGTTTGACAAGGTCCTATTGCACTGGGCGGGTGAGTTTCTCACACTTAAACCATCTTCAAGCTACTCTCGAAGTGTCAGGCAGAATTTCAGATTCATCTCCTGTGAAATTTCCATGGGAGAAGTTGTCAAAAATTCTTTGACCGCTGTGGATTACCCCACAGAACTGCGCATGCTTGGTATGACCATCAATGACCATCACTGAGCTCAGGCGGAAATCCTCCGTCACTTGGAAGACCTCCTGAATCTTGCCTATGATACGGCAATACCCAGGCCTCTGGGGGAAGTCATGTCGGCACCATCCACTGCTCGAAGGGACCCTGGATCCCTGGGCCCATGGGTTACATGACTCAAGAATACACAAGATCAAATCGAAAGGGACTGTGACGGATTGTCTTCCCATGTGGCTTGTTTTTTTGCAATGAACCAAGCACTTTTCTTATCGCATTGCAAGAGGAGCACCCACCTTGGACATGGATATGAGATCAGGGAGATAAGACCCTGATATTTGAAGGTGTCCCTGGCAGCATGCAATACGCATTCGTTTTAAATTGCCTTCAAGTTAACTGGCACTCAGAGTGAGTCCCACCATAGACTCTCAATCCACAGATGGAGTGTCTTTGTCCGGCCACCAATCGGTGTGGGAGCTTTGAAGGGAATGCTTTAGATAGAAACATAACATACGTGTTTAGATATATTCATGAATATTGTTAGACGTTGATAGATATATTAAGATAGATATTGGCAGATATTGACAGATATCAATACATGTGTATAGAGATATATATATATATTGATAAATGGTGACAGACTTTAATAAATAATATATATATATACATATCAATGGATATTGATAGATATTAGTAGATACCAATAAATATGGATGGACTTTAATAGACATTAGTGGATATTGACAGATATCTATATGGATATCAATAGATACTACTGTTACTGCTGGATACTGCATATAATTAATATGGGCATATTATAAATCAATATTCATACAGTCATAGTAGCCACATCCCATTCCGACGGCACATGACGTTGACAAATAGTAGGCCCAGCTACGAGATCGCCACAGAGACAGCGGCTCCGTGGCTCCTGGTGTCTTCTGAGATGAGATCCAAACTGGGGCTGAAAATCAAAGAGATCCAGGCGAAACGGCTGAAACGGCTGGGACCTAGATGGGATGGGATGATGTCAGATGGTCAACAGCAAAATATGGCTCCAACGGATTTATGATGACCCCCATTTTATTGGATTATATAGACCTTTTTGTGTGGATTCCGATGGGATGGATGACCCACACACATATCATGCATGTATGTTCCATGAGTTTCCAAGGGGAATGGTATGTTGGAATGTCACCAGGAATCTGGTGCATCATTTGGATGTGTAGGGCCTCCAAACCAGTGGTTTTCCCATGTTTCCCGTCGCCTGCTGCAGGTCTCAGTCGATGATGCGCGCTATTTTGGGCCCTACTGGGCAAGGAGATGGCCAAATCCAAGGGAAGTCAAGTCATGTGGGCAACGTTAGGCCTATGTGACATGATATAAACAAAGAAAGCACAAAGAAAGCACCCCAAAGAATCCCAAACAACAAAGCACCGATGTGCTCTTTTGTGCTTTTTGCAGGGGCATAGTCTCGGGGCACATTCCCTCCCATCAAATGGATCTGAACATGGATATTACAAATAGACTCCAAACGCGAATTCCTCGGCATTTCTGACAGCCTGTCAGGTATTTTTGAGGTAACCATGCCAGCGACTGGCCACAGACTGGCCATTTTATAGAGTTTCAATCTATTCTGATATGATCAAAGGTAGACCTGAGGGACCTGCCAGGACGTTGATGTCAACCTTGGGGCTCTACGATTTCTACGTGTTGCATGCCGTTCCGCTGCGTTTGTTCACCTCTCCGCAGTGTCGGATGTGGAGCCCAAACACGACCTTACATGCGCGGCTTCGCAGCCGCGGCACCCTTTCGTGTCTCGGAAAAAAGGTCTTCTGCGGATGAGTTCTGTTCATGGATGATTGATCGATACAGAATCAGAATTCTACCCGGAATTAAGGAAAACAAGGACCCATAGTGGTTTCCATTTGTTGGGCTGATGCTTGCAAAACACCTGTCAAAATGATGAATTTGCTTTTCCTGATCAACTTTGCTCACCTGTTGAATATTGAACTTTCAGAATATGCATCACCAAAAGGAGACAAGATCAAGTTGCTGTGCCTTGAAGATCAAGACCTATTACTATCACCATGATGCTTTGAAATGGTGATGCAAGCATAGGGGATATCCGAACCATCATCGCTGAACATACCCTCTGGTCATCCAGCCAATGAACATGCACCAGTTCTAGAGGATTTTCCATCAATACACATGGGATCACATGGGGATGTTCCATGGGATTTTCCAATATTTGATTGCTACGATCCTTTGATTCTCCAAGGATCAAAAGAGAGTTTTCCCACCATGGTTTCACAGTTAAGTAACCTCCAAGATGTTCCAGGCTTGGGCCAAGATCTCAGGATTGTGCATGAGGTTGATATCATATATGATATCATGATGGTGATGGTATATATATGTATATATTATATGATGGTAGATGGTCATTGCATGAGCTGTTTGCTCAGGTTGCTTCCAGTCCAGGAGCGGATCATAGCGAGTCGCGAAGACAATGCGACCTTTGCGAAGCAATGCTTGAGGGATATGGGATGGACGGCCCTGTTTCTTTTCGGTGTTTTTCTGGAATCTGGGCTGCATTACCTTCTATAGTAATTTAACATTTGCGATGGAAAATTTGGGAATGATTTCAATAGGTCAATCATCGAACTAAATGGGCCATCGAGGGCCATTTTTCATACCAAACTGTAATTTAACCGGATGGTCAAGTACGCAGCTTTCAATCGTCAACAGCTGTGCCGATAATGTGCTGATTGCCCTGCGGCTTATCCTGTTTATCCAATGAGATGTTTTTCGGATTGAACCTGTCAACTTACACTTTGACAAGCAATTCCCAAAATGTTTTGTTGCTTTTTGGGCGTACAGGGTAGTATAGTGTTATATATTACTAAAAAATCGTTTAACTGGGTTAATTGAAATCGAATTTGAATACCCTGCCACATCCTGCCACCTATATCAGAAGCGCAGCTTGGCCACTGCACGCCACTGCTTGCCGAGGTGTGCGTTCTCTTCAGCAGCTTTCTGCGCAGTTTGTTAGTTTTGAGTTGTCGCATGTACGTCAACAATCAGCTGCTTGCCGCTGCAGCGAGATTGACATCGCCATGTCATGCTATGTGCATTTCAGCAGCCGGATGAGTTAAGGCAGTTCAAAATAGCGATGCGTGCCTAGATCATCCCAAACGAAGGATAGTGCATGATGTGTTTCAAGGTCACATGAAGTGTAGTTGCAATTCGCACATGAAGTACTTAAGCCCACAGCAGACAGCGGGAGACGCCCAACAAAGGTTCTGCTTGCGGCACTTGCGGCGCTATGCCTTCATAGCTCAAGAGATGAGAAGAGTGAACCGAGCTGCTTCCACCGTGCTGTTAGAACTTTGGGTTGCGTGGGGCGCGAGCATGCTGATCCTGCTCTGGACCGAGCTTGCAAAGTTCAGGGAGCCCATGGTAGCTCTCTCTTGTTTGATATTGTAGGTTGGTGTCATGTTTGAGTTCGGAAATGGCCCTTATATAGACTAATATTTATTGTGTAACATTATGTGGATTTGTTGTTTGTTTGTTTCTGATTTTGATCGCTCATTTGTCAACCGTGATGGGGTTTTAATGGCCTGCTTTTAAATTGCGTTTCAATGAGAACTCTTTTTATGTTAATGTGTATCAATATTGGTCAAGCCTCTGGAAACTGGCATATTATATATAGTTGCGATATGTTACAGTAGTATCAGGCAGTGACGAGTAACCCGAAAACCAGATATATCATCACCGAGCTTCCGTTTTGTGCTTAGACCATATTTACGCCATGTTGGTCCATGTTTGAGTCTAGCACTGTAGCAGCCTGTATAGTGGTATTACCAGAATAGGATGAAAAAGAAGACTTGACGACTTGTGAAATATGTGTGTTCCGACCATTCTGCAGAATGCTATCAGATCTATCAGCATTCACCAGTGATCCGAGCACGTCTTAGCCATGTCAGCCGGTATGCCTGAAGGATCATCATTGAAGCGGGACATCGGTCCCATGGCGCTTGGTCTTTTTGGATCATTGGATATGGCTTCATGGAGTTCTGGGGCTTGGCACATGTGCGCAGCAAACAAAGTCGTTGGATCTTTCCACGGGTTTCTTGGGTGATCAACGCTGGTGCTTTTGCGTATCTGGACGGCACTAGACATATTGTGCTTAGGGATGTGCTTGGCACATGGCATGTTTGCCCAAGTCGAGGTCATCCTCAGGTTCACCATTTAGGGTTGGAAGATTCGATTTCAGGGACGATGATGATATCTTCCGACTGATTGTAAACATCCTAGTAACTTAGGAAGGCTGCATGACTTACCGGATGGTTGACATAATTGTGCTGTTCAAAGGATCGTTAGGTTCTTGTCAAGATGATCAGATCAATGGCAAAGATGGCCACTATCTCGTTGGCAGCCCTGTTTCGCTTTTGTGTGAAGTTTGGACAGATGGTCCCAGAATTGGTTTAAGGGATTCACAGGAAAAAAAATAGATCATCGTTTCGTGTAAAATATCCCTTCAACCAATCCGACCAATCCATTGTTTCAGGTATGTATATTGGTGGCCCTTGGCCCCACAGTGGATCTTGGTGTCCTTGGTGCTGTGGTCAGACTTAACGTTCCTCGTCCCGTCAACGGGACAGGGAGGCATTGATGACCATTGATGACCCGTTAGACCTGGGAGCCACAGGTGGCCAAGGGTGGTACAGCAAGGATAAGTGGGATGGTTCACAGAATTATCATGAATTATTCATATTATCCCACTATATCACACTTATATAATATTATTATTATTATTCCATAATATTCACCATAATAATATTCATCATAATAATATTCACCATATACTATTCCCATGATGGGAATGCCCAAAACCCGTCCCGTCGCGGGATAGCAGATCCATGTCTCGCTGGGCCTCGGCGAAGTACTGAACACGAATAATGGTTGTCAAATAAATATGTCAGATAATTTATGTGAGAATATATATATATATATATATGCATTATTATCTGACATATTTATATATATATATATATATATGATTATTATCTGACATTTATGTGACAATATTATCAGATATGATTTGATCATATATATGATGATATATGTCACTGCGACTGCCAGGCTTAAAATGCCAGATCAAACGTCAGAATTTCTGGGAGAATGTCAGATAGATTCCAATAGAATTCCCGACAAAATGTTAGATATTTGAATGTCAAAATATATGTCAGAACTGATGTCGAATAGTGTCAAACAAAATGTGGGAATATATGTCAGATGATAGAATGCCAGCTGGAGGGGATCACTCAAAGAAAGTAAGATATTTTTCTTACATCTTCTTACCTTCAATTGTCTTGCTACTGGCCTCTACGTGTTGTTGTAATACTCTTAGTATGGCTTTGGCGGTCATTGTTGTGGCTCTTGCTGCTATCTTTGAGGGGATTGGAGCCACAAACCAGTCACCAGCATCCTAATGGCCAAGACAGATCCACGAGTTTCAGTTAGCGACCCACATGGACAGTGAGGCTATGTTTCTACTTGCTGATTTACTTCGACTACTGTTTCTCCCTTCCACCACAGCCACCGCACCAGCTGTTCGTTTCCTCGCTGCTGTTGCCAGCGGTGACCCTTTCCCGCAGCGCCGAAACGCAGACTTCGGAAGCCGCACAAACGTCTGACGGAGAGGTTCAGTCGCAGAATCCCAGATCCGGAGTTTCAATCGAGTAAATCACTGTCAGGGCGATGCGGCGATGCGTAGCAATGCTGCCTGTGTCTAGCAACTGAAACTGTCAGATGGGTATGGATCCAAACAGGGAACTCCAAAATTGTCCAATGGTTTTCGAACATCACCAACTATTGTGGGTTCCAGGGCTTTACATTTTGACCCATGCCCAAATGTTGAAAGTGGCAAAGTATTTTAAGAGGGAACTTGCCATTCCCATCGCTCTTCGGCTAAGATGGCTGAGTGTGTTTTGAGTGCTCTTCTTGGAATCAAATTGGCGGCAGGGGACGATCCAAATCCAGTGCGAGAAGGGTGAAAAATTCGTCGGTGCGAGAAGGGTCGCCTGTAACCGAAACCCATGTAACGGTCAGGAAGAGACTCTTGGCATCTGCCATGTGCCAATCAGAATCTCAGAATCTCCATCTCAGTGGTTGGTTTTATTGTCACAATCTGGGACTCGGTGGAGACGATATCCCCAAATGTTGATTAATTCATCAATGTGGTTTAGTCCGATCAATGTCACCATCTCCTATATAATCAATAGAGATCAATAGAGGTTTATTGGAAATTATAACCCAAATCTATTTGGATGATTTAAGATGACCCCTTAAAAATGCTTGGTTACTGGGATGGTTGGATTGGGATTGGGTGAATCCCACATTGCCAGGAGAAGAAGTATGCTGAAGCCAAGGCAGAGTACGACGAAGGGATCAAGAGAAATCCCAAGGAGCAGCGCCATTGTTCTGTTGCTTTGTTATGGGTGTGTCTGAAAATGGAGTATGCCCCCAAATGGCAATTTTGATAATATTAATATGATCATGCCCATAGGTCTGTAGGTTTGAATCCAACCAGTTGAGCAGGTTGGTATCTTCATGTATCTTCTGTTTTGGTCAAGGCACATCTCATTTCTATGGTCCTGGTGATGGGGTTAGAACATGTTGGAACGGGACCAAAACTCACCAAGAATTGCCATGCCGGGGTTGGTCACTTCACCCATTGCAAAGGTGGACACATCCTCACATCAAGACAAGAGTGTGGGTAGGCTTTGGGTGGTCATACCCTGATCTATAATATATATATATATATATAATTGCCACACAAGATGGCATCAAGATGCCACTTAATGGCTCATTTCCAGTCAACTCTTTGGGTCCCCTAGTTCATTTAGAAAGCAACATGTGTCTGAAGGTCATTGGAGTGTTGGCCATCGTTGTGAGGCGAGCCTGTTGCTAGGCATTTGGTAGTACACTTACTTTGATCATATTTGATCTTATCTGAAGTTCGGTGGATACTTGTCGAATTGGGTACCCTAAAGAGTGGGATTTCTGTTTCTGGCGGCAAAATCCTTGAAGATCCACCCGGCGCGCAGCCACCGATCTCTTGGCTCTCCGCCGGGTTTCATCGGCGGGGTCCGTGACAGCGGCGACAGTGGTGGCCTATCCGGTGCCCTGAACCGCGTTGTGTTATCAGGTCGACTGGACGAAATCCTACTGGGAACCCCTGACTACCCAGAGAACAGGGAGGATATTTAATGATATTTCAATGATACTTCAATGATATCTCAATGATATTTCAATGATATTTCAATGATATTTCAATGATATTTCAATGATATCTCAATGATATTTCAATGATATTTCAATGATATTTCAATGATATCTCAATGATATCTCAATGATATTTCAATGATATTTCAATGATATTTCAATGATATCTCAATGATATTTCAATGATATTTCAATGATATTTCAATGATATGTCAATGATATCTCAATGATATCTCAATGATATCTCAATGATATGTCAATGATATCTCAATGATATCTCAATGATAT
>Ga0126342_10009134_pt1 | contig 17755 bp, 19 predicted proteins | sample Cyp1metagenome_FD_92528 | JGI IMG/M metagenome (GOLD analysis project Ga0126342, IMG submission 92528) | Coral microbial communities from Lord Howe Island, Old Settlement Bay, Australia - Cyphastrea 1 metagenome | ecosystem: Host-associated > Invertebrates > Cnidaria > Coral ... | reverse complement strand
GCGTTCCAAAGTCACAAGTCACCAAAAACAAACGAACAATGCATCAGAAAAACCACTTGATAGTATAGAAACGCTTATAGCAATGCCACGATCAGAATTTTCTGAAAACCAGCTCGCGCGAAATTTAGTAATATACGGTCAACATTTTCCCGAACATTCGTGTTGTATATGTGTACCAATATGTTCTTAGCACATGTATATGCAACTATTTTCTATTTGTAAATTTAACAATGCATGAAATTGTTTTGAACACTGTATGTAAACCTAAACGAGTTTGTGTGTATATATATATGTGTGTGCGTGCGTGCCTTATTACGTTTATTGATACAATGATTTACTACATCCCCTATTCAACCAAATACATATTAGCAATGCCAAAATAAACACAATGATGTACATAATATAGACCGTGTGAATACATAAATAGTTTAAATATATATATATATAGCATAACAATCAGCATTTATCATCTTTAGAATTGGTATGTATGTCTAAACCGATATCTTTTTAAATAATGTGTAATAGATTGGTGAGAAGAGTCACAGAAGAAAAAGGAAGAAGAAGATCAGAGAAGAGAAAGAGTCAGAAGAAAGAAGATCCAGGCGCGCTAAAAGGTAGAAAAGTTGCGAGACACTGTGTTTTTTCCAGTGTCTTGTGGCTCCGGATGTCGAAAAGTGCACGCCGTTGTGGCCCGAAGCGTGCTCGTCATGATGGAGTCATATGGAACCCTGAAATGGCAGAACTGGTAAATTCGCATACCCAATTGGCAATCAGTGGGAAGACACCGCTGAAATCGGCTAAAAAGGGTTTATATAATTATCTACAACAAAAAATCATATATGCAAAACATAAATGGCTATCTGATTGTATCACATTGTATCTTAACTGCTATCCACACGTGGTATCTTTGCCCCAAATCAAAGCTGGCGGGCGACATCTGACACGTCTGCAAAATAAGGGAACTGAAAGTAATTTTGGTACAGTTTGGCTGGGATTGCTTTTATCTGCAAAAGTACCAGTACCATGGTCAGTAGTTGATGCGCTTAAAACATCCTATGTATGGATATCAACCGGCAGTTGTCCGACAGTTGTTGGAGGTACATAAAAGTCATTGAAGGCTCAGTCACTAATGGCAGCTAGTTCATCTACAGAATATAATGCTAGACGCCACACAAACAATGCTGTTTACCCTGTTAATCAAACATGGCAATTGGGCAATCCACCATAAATGGAGCTTTTAGGTGGAAAATCATCGAACCAAATGGTGGGTTTTCCAGCCCTGGCAATGATGACAATGGAAGGTACAGTCGTGATTCCGCTGCTGGAATTGACGGGACCGAATCAATCCGAGTTCCCCGGGGGTTCTGTTTTTTATCCCCCATTTTTGGCTGAAATCCGATTGGTGAAGGGATGATCTGCCCCATAACCTCCACTGACCCATCCCATATGAAGCCTGGTTGTAGCTGCCCCTCCAGGAGCCGGTGGATCCTGCGATGAAAAAGGGACCCACCCCCTTAACCCCTGTCCCCTGACCCGTGTCCCCCTAACCCCGGTCCCTTGTCCCACCCCTGTAGCATAAAGTGGTGTGTGTTCATGGTGGTTGTGGGTTCATTACCCTGTCCCCTGACCCGTGTCCCCCTAACCCCTGTAACATAAAGTGGTGTGTGTTCATGGTGGTTGTGGGTTCATTATCCTGTCCCCTGACCCGTGTCCCCCTAACCCTTGTCCCTTGTCCCACCCCTGTAAAATAAAGTGGTGTGTGTTCATGGTGGTTGTGGGTTCATTACCCTGTCCCTGACCGGTATCCCCCCTAACCCCTGTCCCCTGTCCCACCCCTGTAACATAAAGTGGTGTGTGTTCATGGTGGTTCTGGCTTCATTACCCTGTCCCCTGACCCGTGTCCCCCCTAACCCCTGTCCCTTGTCCCACCCCTGTAACATAAAGTGATGTGTGTTCATGGTGGTTCTGGGTTCATACATGAAAACGCTTGTGTGTGTGTGTGACCCTACTTTTGCCTGTCTGTCTGACTCGAAAACGCCTCTGTGTGTGTGTGTCTGTGTGTGTGTGTGTCTGTGTGTCTGTGTGCGTGTGACTCAACTTTTGCCTGTGTGGATGACCCTAACACCCCCTCTGGTACCCCCATGGATTGGAGACGTCCAATTTAACTGAGTCATCACAACTTCAGTTGGTTGGTGGTTTGGAACATGAATTTTATTTTCCCATATATTGGGAATGTCACCATCCCACTTGACGAAGTCCATGATTTTTCAGAGGGGCATCTCAATCAAACAGGTGGGCATGGGTGTGGCCCAGCTTTGCATTTTCCTCAGAGCTAAGGCCTGCCCTGATGATAGGGGCGCCTGCTGGCAAAGCAGAGTTGTACACCAAAATTGCCTGAGATCCTTTCCCCCCGCACAGGCCTCCAGGGCTCCAGTGCCTGGTCTGCCTTAAAGCACCGCCAGTGAGTGAACTTGCGTGTCAGGCCCAGCTTGTGCAACAGCCTTTGGTAGGCTGAAGGTTTTGAGGCTGGGATTCTCTGCTGCCTTTGTTGGCTGCTGCAATCGCACAGCCCCAGTGAATCAAGTGCATGCAAAGACCTTTGGGCACTGTGGAGGATGAGGCCCTTGCGCACCTCCACACCCATTGTGTTTGAAATGAGCTCAGCAGCCCCTCCATCCACTTGCTGCTCAAACATCTCCCAGCTGCAACCATTTGGCCTCACTCTTGTCTCCAGCCTAAAGCCTTGCCACTCCACCATTGCTTCCACCATCCCTTCCACCTTCCCTTGCAGCCTTGTCAGCTGCTGGTGGGTGGGTGAAGGCTTCAGGAAATTGAATGGGTGGGAGGCCACAAGCTTTGAGGTGGTGCACCCACCCAACAGGATAGAGCTTGAACTTCCGGAAAGTACATGCTGTCCTATGTCCAGCCCTGCTTGGAGAATAAGCTCTGTTGCCTCTGCAGGTGGCAGGACCCTTCGCATTTCAGGTCAGTTGGGCACCAAGACTCCTCTGTAAAACTCCATGGCTGGAAGTTTCATTCCATAGCCACACACCATGACTTTGAATGCAATTTGGCCCTTGGCCTTGTCCAGGAGCATGGCCAAAAGGCCAGGGGCCATCCCTGAGCAGCTGGTGCAGAAGGATGCACAGCTTTGATCTTCTGGCTTCCATCCGCTGGATATTGTCTCCTACCTCATCAGTGAGCAGCCTCACTGTAAAAGGTGAGCTGCAAACCTCAAGCCCTGGTGGAAAGCCAGGTTGTTTAGCTGCAGAGCCCCCAAATACCCAGCTATCAGCTAGCAAGGGCAAAGACTCTGGCAGGAAGGGCGCACACAAATAATCCATATCCATTGCAGTCTTGATGCCTTGGCCAGTCAAGCTCCCCCAGATTGATGGGCTCACTGGGCCCAGGGGTTGAAATGCTGCTGGCTGATGTTGCTTGTTCTTGGGCCGGACAAGGGATTCAGGGTTAGGGGGACACGGGTCAAGGGAAGGAGGCAGTGGTTGAGGCAGCGCACAACGGACAGGGACAGGAAGGAAAGCCACAGATTAGCGCACACGCACTCACAGGAGAGGGAACTAAGACTAGGAACAAGAGCCAGGAGACGAGTACAGACACGCTGGGTTTCTACATTTACACACACATACACAGGCAAACACACTGGGATTCTACACTTACACACACATACGCAAGCAATGGGAAGGGAAGGAGACCGTGGCTGAGGCAGCACACAACGGACTGGGACAGGAAGACAAGCCACAGATTAGCGACTAGGAACAAGAGACAGGAGATGAGTACAGACACGCTGGGTTTCCACACTGACACACACACATACACAAGCAAACACACTGGGATTCTACACTTACACACGCATACATAAGCAATGGGAAGGGAAGGAGACAGTGGCTGAGGCAGCACACAAAGGACAGGGACAGGAAGGGAAGCCACAGTTTCGCACATACGCACTTACCGGAGAGGGAACACAGCCAATTAACACGAGACAGGCGATGAGCACAGAAAAGCTGGGTTTCTACACTTACACATACACACGCAAAGGGCACAACGATACAAGGCCACGTGCCATCCCCGCCACCCCAAAGATACTCAACCTTCTCTTGCTCCTCCGCTGCCTGGAAGCACGCACAACATGCATTTTGTGGCCTCTCTGCTTCAACTTATCGTCTATCAGACATCTGACTTCCAAACTCTCTTCGCCAAACTATACAGATACAAATATTCCTTCAGATATATATTAAAATGTAGATTACATTCCCGGTCTCTATGTATGGACATATAGTGCGACCGCAAAAATCAAAACAAAAGAAGGACAGATGTATCTATACCTATACATGATTATACATGTAGAGAAATCAAATAGGTAACAACATATTGACGTGTCTTTCTCCCATGCATACACATTAAGGACACCACTCAGCGCAGCTACAGACTTGGATTGCTTCAATGTCTCACCCACGCAAAGGCGTCCAGCCCTAACACAGCAACATCTTTGACTCTTGCACTGGTTTGAGGGGCGCAAATATCTCGCATCCAACGGACTAGGCTTTAACGCACTGAGACAGGATCAGCCTCAGATGACCCTGGTGAATTACAAATTCAATCCGAACATCACAGATGACCACAGGTGGGTTACATCCACGACTTCGGAAGCGGACCATGCTCTTCCACCTTGTACGGCTTATCGAACCAACAACGTCTCCCTAATCCAACTCGCTCCTCGCAACGGAGACGGGCAAAACAATTCATTTATTCAACATTGCTTAGTATAAAATCAGCATCAGCTCGCTATGCACCGGACCTGCTTGTCATATGTATACTTTGCTGAACGCATCAACACATCGCCTGCCAAAACTGACAACCTGCCACTGGCCTGACAGTAGTGCACCTTTGGTCTCACGCAGCCAGCAAAATGAGCCCAATCCATAGCGCGAACTGCGCTCTTCAGCAACTTCTGACGCATAGCCTCCGCACCCAGATTCAAGTCTGAATGCCACTGACAGACACGGTCCAGGAAATCTGGCACCTGGAGGCAAACGTCGAAAGCTTTTGCAAGAGCCGTCATGACTCGGCAGCATGCTGTCTCCGACTCAGTGCTGCAAATGGCCAACGCGCATTCATGAAAGGACGTGGTCCAAGTGTCGGACCCTCTATCTTTCTTGTCATTGCTCCAAGCCTTTGAAAGCAAGCCAACACAAATCAGAATGTGGCCTTCCCATACCACACGAAAAACGCCATCCCCGCTGACCCTCAAAAATGATTTGTTCTCTAGGCGACTCCACCATGCTCCTTAGGCACGCGCAACTTATCTGACCTCTTAGCAGACCAAATGGCCCACGATCAGCATCAAATGTTATCCTTGCATCTTCACACGCTGATGGATCAGCACATGCAATTGCTCTCTATTCATTGCATGACGTTTGACAATTTCAAACTTGATGTGATTGACATACTTGATATGATTGACATATTTTATTTTAAAAACATGTGACAGTTCAAAAACAATTAACAATATATTGCTATATATTAGTATTCGTCTTTGGGGTGACCCCCGAAACCAACAATCCCACACACCGAGCAGCGCAGGAGACGAGGGCTAACGAAAGTGCAAGTCAGATCTTCATCCAAGTGGGCCTCAACCAGCACCAGGGGATGCACGTCACCGCTGCCAAATTCCTCCAAGGTGGGGTAGGATTCCAGCAACAACTCCCAATCTTCTCGATGCCATTTCCCGGAGCCACCTCGCCGAGCCCCTGCCTGCACCTGAATGCAAGCACCCGCTGACAAGTCGTGCAATCGAACAACTTCCCACATGGCCGCTTGAATGAACCGTTCCAAAAAAAAATCTTATCACTTCTGACCAGGTTAAGGGATCACTTAGAGCACCGGAAAGTGGATCACTTAGAGCACCGGATCACTTAGAGCACCATGGGATCACTTAGAGCACCAAAAAAGTGGATCACATAGAGCACCAGAGAATGAGACCTTTAGGGTAACACTTGGGCACACGGGGCTGGGAAATGGGGTGAGTTTAGGGGACCAGCATGGTGGAATGAGACCTTTAAGGTAACACTTGGGGACACATGTTCCTGATAGAATGTAACTTGCCACATGTTCCTGATAGGTTGTAACATCTTCTTCAAGTAACTTGCAAGACGTTCCTGATACGTTGTAACATGTTCGTCAAGTCACTTGCAAGACGTTCCTGATACGTTGAAAAACTCTTCTTCAAGTAACTTGCCAGATATTCCTGATACGTTGGAACATCTTCTTCAAGTAACTTGCAAGACGTTCCTGATACATTGTAACATCTTCGTCAAGTAACTTGCAAAGACGTTCCTGCTACGTTTTAACATCTTCTTCAAGTAACTTGCAAGACGTTCCTGATACGTTGTCGTATCTTCTTCAAGTAACTTGCAAGATGTTCCTGACACGTTGTATGGTGCTCTCCCAGCGCCGAAAAGCGGATCGCGTGGAATGTTATCGCGTGCTTCAGCGACATATGAATCATCCATTTATGTGTCTATATGCCTCTGCGCATATATGGAACTCTAGCGCTATGTATCTCTTATGTCACTTTTCGGCGTTCCAAGCGATCCACTTTCCGGCGCTCTAAGCGATCCACTTTCCGGCGCTCCAAGCGAACCCCCGACCGACCGTCCTCTGGGTCTCGCTTTTGCAAATTTTTGACGTAGTTCTTGAGAATGCGTTCCTTGGGGGTCGAGCTTTGAACTTTCTTTCGCCCAATCTCCTGGCAGAGATGACTAGAAAAGACGCTGATGCCACTTAGGGCCCGACCGCATCATCATACATGTCCGCGTACGTTACATATGTCCAAACAGATCAGACTAGCGAACTCATGTCAACCAGGCAAGTTTACCAGAAATATGGCTGCCAAACCCTGTTCACGCCATGTCTCACCTTGACACAAAAGGCCCCATCGCTACCCTTAAGGGTTTCTCCACTCTCAACTCTCTGTAAAAAGTTTCTTTAAAGATGTTTAAAATAGCATGTGTGTGTGTGCGTCAATATCGATGAACCAACGATGATGAGTTGTACCTTTTTATGTATATATACATATACGTATATATAAAAATTACCGATGTCAATATTATATATATATACATACACATATAATCATATATAGAGGAATCAATGATGCAATGAACCCAGAAAGTACTAGTACTGGCAGCAGCAGCAACGGCAATAGTGATATAGAATCAATAGAACTAGTCGCAGTCGAAGAAGTACTACAAACAGTCATGACACCACAGAAATGCTGTTGCCCGGTCCTAACGAAATGGTGGTGCCCGGTCCTGCAGCAGGGCTTCGATCCTGTAGGTTTCCTTCGTCACAAGGTACTCCTTAACGAACTTCTTCGTAGCAGCCGTCAAACCATGGTCGTCTGAGGACGAAGTCCTCAGCAAAAGATGGTTGACACTTTCAACTTCAATACCTCACTTCGGATGTGTCAACTGGTCATTCGAAAGCCGAACTGATGTTATTCTCATCGAAATGTACATAGGACACAACAATTGCACAACAACCCCATGGAACCATCACACACTGCATCCTTCTATCCACAATGAAGATACCCGAATGACAAATCCTTCTGAATCCATCTGCAACGGTGCCACCCAGACACCTGTCCAAGCCAGCGTGCTTTTCAGCCGGTGTTGCACGGACTTTCAGCAGCTTCTTGTGAGGGAAATACGTAGCCCATCCGAACCACGAACACTTTTTGCACGAAGTGCACCAGAAATTCCATTCTAAAGTTCCATTCGCACGTGTTCGCTTCGACATATCTATTTCAACATGCTGAGGACCACTAGCACACCAATCGCGAATACACTTCTTGATTCGCTTGTCAGTCCACGCCTTCGTGACTCTCCTGGTGCTGCTGAGTGAACTGCGTCTCCTTCACTTTCTGCCCGGCACGTCGCGCCGGCCGTTTGAGAACATGTCTCGCAACATGTCTCGCAGCCGGTCTTTTGACCATGAGCGAAAGTTCGAAGAGTGAGAACAACTTGACGTTTGTAGACAGGTGGAACATGAAACTGCGCCCCTTTGCGAAGCTTTGAAACATCCAACAGATTAATTGTGCTCCTGCTTAGTCACTAGACATGTCAAGATTCTTTCTGGCCCCTTTAGGGTCATGTCTAACATTGTCTCTTGAGCAAACAAATCAAAGAACACGCAGCAAGCCACACATGCAATGCTCAATCTCCAATCGTGCCTCCCACAAAAAAATCTCTCAACTCATTCGCCCAAGCCCTGCCTTGGCATGCTTGCGCACACCAGTAAGCCAGGTTGATCATGAGGTCACCTCCCTCTCGCTCCAATCTGTTGTTCTGTGTTTGTATATGAATGAACGCATGGTTTTACGTAAGTATGTGCGTCTGTACGTGTGTTTGCGTGTGTGTTTTCTTGTATGTATAGGTGTGCGTTTATACGTGTAGGTATGTTTGTCGGTGTGTGTGTGTGTGTATGTCGGTACTGCTGCGTCTCTGTATGTACAAAGGTATGCATGTGTGAAAAATACAAGAGACTGCAAAGCGTCAAGACATTAGCGTGATGATGAGATGTATTGATACTTTTTATCGACTCTTGCTGGGGTTTCACCGTTCCCAGCTCCCTGTAAAGAGTCATTTATATGAGTGACCGTAACAATGATGGGATATATTCACATATTGATAGACAATGAAAAATACAATGAAGGGATGAAGCAAGTATGCTACATAGCGACTCATGTACACACATCTGTGTGCATGAATGTAGGTACGTGTGTATGTATGCGTCGCGTCTCTGTGTTGCTGTGTGTCGGTGCTATGTATCCCCGTGTGAGATATGATATGATATGATGCATGTAAGAACGCATGCATGTGCGACCTCACCGCTATGCAGACTTCTAGATAGCAAAACATCACAAATGAAGCAAAACGCATGCGTATGCGACCCCAAAACATATGCGCCAGCGACCCTGCAAAACGCATGCGTGAGCGACCCCGTGACCACCACCAAATCCAAAATCAGACCATGTTAGTATTAAAATACCCATGGTGACTTGGGGATCCCCATTTGAAGAAACCCACCAAATACGAATCAAACGACAGTGGACCGCTCCTCTCTATGGCCGGCAGAAGGAAACTCAACCTGAGCTGGAGGCAACTGCAGTTTTTTTGGCTGTGATTGATAGTGAGAGCTGGCGGCTACACTAGAACAACAACACCAACAACACCAACAACAACAACAACACCAACACCAACACCACCACCACCACCACCACCAACAACAACAACAACAACACCATCAACACCACCACCACCACCACCAACAACAACAACAACACCAACAGCAACAGCAACAGCAACAACAACCACAACAACAACCACAACAACAACCACAACAACCACCAACCAACAACAACCACCAACCAACCAACCAACCAACCAACCAACCAAACAAACAAACAAACAAACAAATAAGCAACAACGACAGGATGGGTGCCTCAAAGAGAAGTTAGGGATATTAATATTAATGATAATGATACTACTGACATAAAATCCGAATGATCCTTCAGCCCAATGGTTCCTCTTCACTTCATCAACAAGCAAACATCGAAACATCGTGGTTGAAACTCGGGTATGGCGAATACAATTTGAAAATCAGTGGAGTGCACGTGATCAATAGTTAAAATAGTTCAGCTTTGATATCAATTATATAATAAGGTAATGTAAATCTATGATAGACGGTTGCATACTTATGTAATGTGGTTAAAGCAATGCCATTTGCACCATCCCCCAGTCATCACCATAAATATATGTTATATAATATGGTATAAGGTATAAACCTTCTATAATTAAACATCTATAAACATCTATAAACTATTCCCATGGGGTGGTTTATGACATTTTTTTAGCCACATGAAATACACGAATGGAACATCCCCGTCGAAGCAACGTCTTGCCACTGCCCGTCTTGGCGCGAGCCAACAGTTCCTGGCCCGCCAGGATAGGATGAAAACTCCGCGTCTGCACCGGCGTCCTCGGTGGAGGATATCACCGAGAAATGATTGCGTTTCATGGAAAATCCTATGTTACCCTCTGGTAAACATACAAAAAACGCTGGAAAATCATCATTTACAATACTGTAAGCAAATCAACTATAAATCATCATTTTCAATAGCTACGTGAACAGAGGGTAAAATTCATGTTAACGGGATAATCCTCTATGAATTGATCACTTCTCGCGGTACCCTTTTGTGTTGGCTAACAGCCCATGTTGGTACTGTCTATCTTCACTCGATAATTAAACATAGTAAACACCTCAAAAGCACACTAAAAACAAAGTAAACACATAGTTTGTATTGGTGTTTGTGGTGGTGTTGTTGTTGTTGTTGCGCGTAAAGACATAGTTTAGGTCACATTAAAACATCCATATTTGAAGTACATCCCCTCCACATCCGACCCTTGCAGCCCTGGCACATGCGTTCGTAGCCAAAGCTCGCCATGGCCTTCTTCCCTTCGGCCGAGAGCTCAGTAAGATCCGCAAAGCGAGGGAGCTCCTGTGCGTTAGGTGAACTCTTCTGGGGACAAACCAACCAAATAAGGGGATACCCTCTGGTAAACTAACATAGCAATGGAAAGATCCACCATTTTTTATGGGGAAATCCACTATTTCTATGGCCATTTTCAATTGCTATGTTAGTTCACCAGAGGGTATCATGGGGATATCATCAGCTGTGGAATTTCAACAAGAACAGGTTCCGGTCAGATGTTTAAGGAATTCAAGAGAGGCAGTGCTACAAAGCATGGTCTGACACCGCCCGATTTTTCACTTTGTGACAACGATTAGAATGATTTGAAATCATTTGGTCCCCATCAATGGATATCGATTGAGCCAACACTTTAAAGTTGAACCAAACAACACTATAGTTCCACTATAGTTCCACTATTAATAAGTAAATAATTTAGTCCCACAATAAATTGATGACATTGTCCAACAATAGTGGGACTATAGTTGATGGATTTAGTCCCACTAAGTCACTAGTCCCACTATTAAAGTTGAACCAAAAACATGATGGTTAAAGTCCCACTGTCCCACAATATGCCTCTTCCTGGATGTTCTTAGTGCATTTGTCCGTGGGAATTGCGATGGAATTTATTGGTTCCTTTTTGGTAAAAGAGTAATTTGAATGCGGAAGGAATCGTGAATTGCCCATTTACATCAATTTACCTTTGCATAGTGATTTTGAAAAATCTGGGATTAGCCCTCTTTGAACCAAGCGGGGGGAGATGACATTGGTATATGTGTTCATTTCCTGAAGTATCTCCGCATCACTCACAACAAATTGTTAAATTTTCTATTTCCTGGTTCCTTTGCCCAAAATTCCATGTTCAACTACTAGGTAAGTCCACGTCTTTATATACTGGACATGCACGACTTTCAATGTAGGAAATGGGTGGATATGAGACAAGCATTTTTTGGCCAAGATCACCATTTTTGGTAAAGAGTGGATGCTTTTACATGTTGTTCTCAATTTTCCACGTAAGCAGTTTTCACTTCTTTATACTACAGTATGGTTGATAGGTTTTCATATTATGGATTATGGTAGTCTCCAATTCTATAGGGTAGATCATCCATCTAGAATTATGGATTATATACTAATGATTATACTAATATGGAATACATGAATATACTAATGATTATACTAATATACTAAATTATACTAATATCATCCATATAATTATGATGGTAATCATTAGTATAATCCATACGAATCCATATAATCATCAAGCAACAGGGAAAGAATCGCAGCTCGAGGCCATTCCTCCCCAGCCCCTTCTCCGACTCCACCTCTTTCGGCACCGTCGCAGCATAGCCCGCCATGGCGGGAAATCCGGCGATCGGTTGGGAGTTTACGACCGAACTGGCTGATTCTGATGAGTTTTTTCGCATGGCAAATTCAAGCATCCTTAAGTTTCAAAGATGTTGCTTAAACAAGGTTGATTTAAAAAAAAAAAGCATCTGGAATGACTGCTCACTGCTACTAGCTGCAACTGCTATGATCTATTCTTGGGTGCTTAGAATGGTGGCAGTGCAGAATGTGGGGTTGTGGATTCCTGGTTCTTTTTCTTGTCTTCGAATCATCGAACAGGTGGCATCCGGCAGGTGCATCAAAACTTGGCGTCAGCCTGAGTCCCAACATTTGTTGGCGAGGTCGGACCCGCAGGTTTCAGTTCGTGATCATCAAAACCCAACCCCTTACCATGTCCCAACACAGTGATGCCCCCACTATAAGAGTTGAAGCCTCTCAAATCTCTCATTTCTGGCTCAAATCACTAACCCTCTGGTGAACTAACAGTTTGCTATGGAAAATCACCATGTTTTATGGGAAAATCCACTATCTCTATGGCCATTTTCAATAGCTTTTTGTTAGTTCACCAGAGGGTAAGATCTGTGGAGAGTCTCCAAAATTTGCTGGGGAAATCCACACAAAGTGTTCTTTTTTTCATCCCAAAAAAACAGCCCATGGTTTCCCTGGCCATGACTGGCAGCTCATTTTACGAACATCGCCACAGGATGGGGCCCAGTTATGTAAGTTGGTTTATAAACTATTAAATCATCCCCATTAAGTATAGTTTAATAACATAACATATCTACCATAAACCATAGAATTCAGCCACTTAGGGCCTAGGGCTATGGGCACCCAATTTAACCTCTTGGGAATGACCCAAAACGGCACCTGCACGACGGTGAACTGGCTCCGTGTTCCGGACTGAGCCTTGGATGCCAAATCGCTGGGATTTCTGGTTCTTCGTTCATGAGAAAACACGATACAAAGCTATTGAAAATGGCTATTTATAGTGGATTTACCCATTTAAAATGGTGATTTTCCTATTAAAAATCGTGATTAAGCTATTGAAAATGGCTATTGATAGTGGATTTACCCATTAATAGCATGGTGGATCTTTCCATAGTTATGTAAACGTTTACCAGAGGGTAAAACATGATAAACCCCCTAAACAAATACTGGAAAGTGTCTGAAAAATCATAGGGGATAAATGCCCAAATGTTGATGGTTCATCATGTTCCCGGCATTTCGTTTCACTGCTTCAATAAAAAGTGGGTAAATCCCACCATTGCGAGCGCCTACGGATCGCATCATCATGCGGCGATCTGTATTCTGGTGAATCTTCCGCAAAATAATCTTGATACCCTCTGGTGAACTAACATAGCAAAGGAAAATGGCCATTTATAGTGGATTTTCCCATAAAAAATAGTGATTTTCCATTGCTATGTTAGTTCACCAGAGGGTACCCTCTGGTAATTTAACATAACTATTGAAAATCACCATTATTAATAGGTAAACCTGGGAATATAACCAGTGCTGGAGATTGGAAATGGAACATTTTACCCTCTGGTAATTTAACATAGCTATTGAAAAAATGGACCATTGATATTTGATTTACTTATTGTAAATGGTGGATCTTTCCAGTTCGCGAACTGTAAACGTTTACCAGGCCGGGTAATTGTCCACCTCCCAACATGGCAATTTGGATTCTGATCACCTCCAATTACCAATATCTGGTTGGTGGTTGAGCCCTACCCCTCTGAAAAATGATGGACTTCGTCAGTTGGGATCATGAAATTCCCAACTGAATGGAAAGTCATTCAAAATTCCGTGGTTCCAAACCACCAACCAGTGTAAAGGATAGTAATTCTTTATAATGATCAACAACCAACAGGCTTTTTTTCATGCCCGATATTCCCCCCTGATACCATTCAGCAAAGGCAGGAGGTCTTTTTCAAAAACGGCGGAAAAACGCTTGCATCCGATTCTACCCACGCCGGCTGAGACTGAGAAAATTTGGCGCGTCCTACTGCAAGAAGGGGTGGGCCAACACCTGTTGAAGCGAACAGAAACATGGCGCGGGGAGGCCCGGGTACCTGTGTCAGAACAATAATATATCATGACATATCATGACTGTGATACAGCCATGATGATATCTAGTACGTGGTTGGGAAACTCTTGGTAGCTCCGAATCCCTCCCCATTTAATAGGGACTATGAATACCCATAGCTCCAAATCGCTCCCTCCTAACCACTGGATAGACATAGCATATATAGCATTATGACTAAATCATGAGTGAATTCCAACAGGCATTAATCCAAGTTACATGATTTGTAGGTTGTCACCTACGACATCCCTGGATGGCATCTTGATTCCAAGTTTAAACACATCTACCGACACACAAATCCATCTATTGAAATGGTTTTTCTATGTTGACATATATTTCTTTGGCCAAAAAGTCCTAAGTTGGCTTTCTGGTTCTTTCAACCCCCAAAAATATCTCATCAATGTCGTCCTCATCCAGGATGATGGGAACCAAACAAATCTCCATCTCCGTTCGACGCCTGGTCGATGGTCGGTCGTTCGGCGGGGTTCACCTTCAACAGGCTTCGGACCAAGTCCTGGTCGATGGAGGATGGTTGGGATGCCATGGAAATACCATGGAAATACCCTCTGGTGAACTAACATAGCAATTGAAAATGGCCATAGAAATAGTGGGTTTTCCCATTAAAAATTGCCATTTTCAATAGCTATGTTAGTTCACCATGGAAATACCAGAGATGTCCATGGTTTTCCATGGTATTTCTGTGAATGATTCAATGATGTGATGATCATGAAATACCATGAAATCCATGGTGAAGTATAAGACCATGTGAATATACCAATATGCCATGACAATTGGAGCATACACTGGAGAAATACCATGAAATAGCATGAAAATATGGTGCTTCAAAATCGAACATGGAGATTGTTTATAGATACAACGTGCTGCAAAATTACAACACATTCTAGATGTCAGAGCATCAACCTGAAATGATTCAGACATCATGAAGTCCCGCTTGACATGTCTCCCCAAAGATTGGATGGTGTATCATGAGCCTCACTGTTTTCTTTGGAAACCTTGACTTCCTAACTCAGAGGCATTCGGCTCTCATGAACTACCAACGCCTAGCAAAACAACAAATGAATGTCCAAATCAAAATCAGTAACATAATCAGTTAATCATAGTGAATCTGATAATGACTTAATGTGGAATTAGACCAGTGTCATAGAGTCATAAACCTGTCAATTTGGGATACTTGAACTCCCTAGCCATTTTTTCTGTGCGTCGGCTATGGAATGGTATGGATTCCTCCACCTGTCCCAGGTGTCCTGTGCGTTCGGGGAGCATTTGCTCAACAGACTGGGATCATACTCGCCATCCACGATCTTGCTCTCATCCTCCGGCGCAGCCCAACAAACTTCCGACAGCAAACCCTGACCTTCAAACTGTGCTTCCAAAGGACCTTGGGGAAGTTCAGGGAATCGGATGGTTTCAAGAAGTTGCAAAAAAAATCTAAGCTGAGGATATAGTCGAAACCGTGTGTTTTTTTACAGTGTACACTAAATCAAGGTTGTTTATCAACTAATTTAGCATTTTCCTCCATTAACATTACAAAGTTTTCGGTACCCCATTTTGGACAAATCCAACGGCGACACGACGCCGCAAGCGGTCCGTGAAGGGCTTCACACCGGTGAGCATGACATACATGGTGACTCCCAGACTCCTTGGCAAATGCGAAGCTCAATGGATTGATGGACTGGGAAAAAAACGGAAACCAGGCTTCTTTATCACCAAAAAAAAGGGGGATCCTGTGAATTGCCACAGAAATTCTGGGAGAATGGTGGCTAGTATGATGGTACTGCGAACTCTGTCGTGAGAACTTGGGGATTTGTAAAACATCAACTCATTGGTTTGGTCACAAGCGATCATCCACCATTCTATCCCTTTCCTCTAGATATCTTGCAACAAATCCCAAGCCTACTCCAAAACCATCTGAAGCAATTAATTGACGAACCATCAACCTTAAACTTCATGGTTTTCAAGTGATGAAAACAAATGCCAAACAATTGCAAGCAAACAAACAACACTAAAACAACAAACCATCCCTTACCCTCCGCCAAAACTAACATAGCGAACTGGAAAATCACCATGTTTAAGAGACCATGGCCTCCATCTATCCCATTATCCCATGGAAAATCCCCTTGTAAGTGCTATTTTGACAGAGCCAAATCACCACTTTTAACAGATAAATCAACTATAAATGGCTATTTTTTCATGGGAAAATCACCATTGTTCATAGTAAAATCACCATTTTTCATCCCCGTTTCGGATACCACCGAGGCACCACAAATCGACAGCCTTGGTGAATTCGCGTTTTGGCAACTCCACAAACTCCACGGCGAAGGGAGCCGTGAGACCACCCAAAATCTCGGTGATGGCGGTGACACCTGCCTGGTGTCAGCGACTTTTCGAAGCGATTTTCCACCACTCGAAAATCATGTTTTTGATACAATAAAAATATTATATATATATACATCAGTATGAATAATCTATGCACTATTATGTATATATATATGTACTATTATATATCTATAATGTACATATGTATATATTGGAATGTATTATATATACAGAACTATATATACTGATCCTTGGCGGATTTGGGTAGCTGCAGCCAAATGAGATTCTTGTAGATTTGGGTGTTCTGGAAACCTCATGGGTGATGGAGGCGAACCAACATCCACTATGACTATGACTATCATGACCTTGCCTGAAAATATGGTATCTCAAAGTTTGATAGTTGCCTTAATGTGGTGGGTATATTCCATTTGCAGACAAACCCAGATATCATAATTATTTTGCTGGTATATCCCTGAAAACATCGCCATTATATACCAAAAATAAAATACTGATATCCATATGACCAAATATAAGTAAACAAGTTACCCTCTGGTAAACTAACATAACCGTGGAAAGATCCACCATGTTTAAAGGGTAAATCCACTATGTCTATGGCCAGAGTGTTGACATAACCAGAGGGTATCATAGATACTTTCAGGGATTATCTTGTTGATATATCCCTCCCATGAAAAAATACCAACAATATACGAAGATATTTTATTACCCAATATTATTATATCACCCGGACACCATGAGGGTATTAATATTATTACCCAGATATCATATTATACTTCATTAAATGTTGAATATCCCTGTTGGAATATAATATCTGGGTAATCATATCATATTAATATTATTGCCCAGATATTTAATTTATACTGATTGCCAAAATATTACCCAGATAATTAATATTATTGATACTATACTCCCATTAATAAAACAAGATATAATGACAGATGTTATATTATATTACAGATATAACAAGATATATCTATGAGATCTATGACAACAATATAATCCCTCCCTGATATATCCACTATCGCTCACCACCCCTTCGCACCAGCGCCTTGGTGCCTGCGCCCAGTTCGTTGAAATCCTTGCGTTGGGCGAGGGGACTTTCGGGGTTTTAAAGCCACAAAAAAAAACAACGAAATTAAATAGCTGTGTGTAAATAAAATAATATATATATATATATATTATTATTTTACTATATTATATTATATTATAGTATATTCTATTATATTATTTTATTTTACATTATATCATATATTATTATATATTATTCCTTTTTATTATTCTTATATATTCTATTATATTATATTAAATTATGTTATATTATATTATATTATTTTACATTATATCATATATTATCATATATTATTCCTTTTTATTATTCTTATATATTATATTATATTATATTATATCATATTATATTATATCGT
>Ga0126342_10009133_pt1 | contig 17758 bp, 29 predicted proteins | sample Cyp1metagenome_FD_92528 | JGI IMG/M metagenome (GOLD analysis project Ga0126342, IMG submission 92528) | Coral microbial communities from Lord Howe Island, Old Settlement Bay, Australia - Cyphastrea 1 metagenome | ecosystem: Host-associated > Invertebrates > Cnidaria > Coral ... | reverse complement strand
CATACATCCATACATCCATACATCCATACATCCATACATCCATACATCCATACATCCATACATCCATGCATCCATACATCCATACATCCATACATCCATACATCCATACATCCATACATCCATCCATCCATCCATCCATCCATACATACATACATACATACATACACACATACATACATACACACATACATACATACATACATACATACATGTGCTTTTTGGTCTTCGGGGGTTGTCAAACAGAGAAAAGTACAAACGCACCAGAATATTCAGGAATTCATAATATATTCTTCGGTCCAAGACCCTGAAACGACTGTGAAACTTTGAGAGACCAAGATCTGGCAGGTGGGATACATCGGTCAGTGTGTCTAAACTGCAGGGAGTGCCATGGACCGCTCAGACGGCCATATTATGAAGTCATTGCAGGTACCAACAGGTGAGAGGCATGAGTTCGGCTGTCAGCACGTAAGTCCAGACTGAGGTACTGAGGCCAGAATCGATGAAAGCTGCATTTCTTTCTTGAAGGCCCCAAAATAAGGCGGGCACGTTTCTGGACCCCTCTCGCAAAAAGGAAAGTGGCAAAAGGATCACTTCATCCACAGGGCCCAATGAAGACCACAAACCAGACCATATCAGCACCTGATGCGAAGGACACCTCCAGGTGTCAGGTGTCAGATGGTGTCAAAGTTGTTGGTGCTGAGGTGCCTATCTGCGTTCCCTCCCGTTTTCTTCGGCCGTGTCCTTGAGACCCATCGCGGTGTGGTGTCGCATGTTGGGGGTTGTTTCCCTTTGTCCTCGGTTTTCTGCCGGAGCATGTGTGGTGTCCCGAGTCTTTGCCCCTTTGTATTTTATTGTGTGTTTCGACTTGTTGCTCTTTCTTTGTCTCCCGACTTATCTTTAAAACATATTTTGGCTACTGGATAGTACTGGTCTTCTCAGTTTCTGTCTGTGCTTGCCATACTTTTCTCTCTGCTGACTGCAGGCCTCCCTCTCTCTTCTCTCCTTACCTGTCCCTGTCCGATTGCTTCTCCCCTCTGCTGCCTACTTCTTAGCCCAAGGGACTTGGCTGACTTGACTGGACTGGACTGGGATGGCAACCGTGCCTGGCCGTTTGTTTTCTCAGATGCTGATGGCAACTACAGTGACGACCTGCCAGAGCTTGCACCCCCAGGCCGGACTCAGCAGCTCCTGGAGATTCTCGGACCAAGTTGGCCAAGATGGACCCAAGAAATATCAACAAACTATCAGTAAATAGACCCTGATGGACATTACTACTTGTGATTCTTGAGCCATCCACCTTTCAAGAGTGCGAAACTTTTGATACTTCTGAAACTTTTGGCCCATTTGATATTTTTTGCTTCATGTCATACCCTGATGTTCTGACCATGAATTTTATTTCAATACATGTTTTCAGATGTTTGCAGCATGTGCTCAGAGTGGATGTGTGCCCACCCGGCATTTTTTGTCTTGTTCTTTACAATCTCCCGCGGAGAGATGTTGACAGCAGCGAGTCTCTGCTGAGGAACTCTTTGAGGATGGCCCTGGTTCACCTAGACAGAGCATGCTCAGTCCTCGAGGACGGGACGGGCTCAACGTGTGACGTGTGATCACTAGGAGCATGACTTGTAGCAAAAAGATCTTGGTTTCGGTCATTGGAAGTGTGAGGTTGTTATACTCCCATTATACCTCCATCATACCCCAATGAATATCAATAAAAGCTAGTATATAAATCAAAATTGAACCACCATTAAATGCACAAAACACCCTGCGAGAGATAACTCAGGACTGTCCAGAGTTCTGGCTGATGCTGCGTAAAGCAGAAATCGCTTTGACGAAGCTAGCGAAGAAAGCCTCCAAGATCGTGGAGCTTCAGTTCATTGCATACGGTTTACGTGGGAGTTCCCGGACAGGGCGGACAGAAGAGTTGGAATCGCTTCAGGTCGTCTGTTTCCAAGATGCCTGGGAAATTCTCATCATATTCGTAGCCAAAGGTAGAAGAATGATTTCTAAAACACATGTATAACTTGTACCAGTAGTACCGCACAAGGCGGCGGCGGAAGTTTCAAACATAGGACACCTATAGGAGAGCTTGGTTTTTGTGAAGCACGGATGGCAGAGTGAATCCACTGATGGATTGAAAGGTGGTTGGAGTTGTGTTTTTTGGAATGATAATGTTTTACGGGGTATTGGTTAAGTATATCCCATACTCCCCTGTAAAGTAGTGCCAAGTGTCCATTGTATATCCTTAACGACTTATGGCTCAAGTGAAAAATAAGTGTGCGCATTGTGGCTGGTGTTGGCTGTATAACTCTGTGAAATAGGTTATCAGCCGTATCGCCACTATATTTCCCTTTTGTTACTAATGTCTGCCCCCTCAGGGAAACTATCACCTGAGGGCAATCGCACGTCCGGACCACCTGAAGCCATGGCCATTGAAGATGCGGACGCGGACAAAGCTGCAAGTGACATCCCAATTGAAACCGACCTTCAGTCTCCCTCCGAACGCTCTCGAAGTGACAAGCGTGAAGTCAATGCCCTGATGCCACGTGGCGCTGCACTATACCCCACAATGACACAACACGGTTTTCTCACCGCGGGTACGACTTTCACGCATCCCGGGAGGGCATGCCAGCGGGCTCAAATATATGCACGTGAACCAAACTGAGGTCCATCATCATGAGTGGACTGAGATGCACAACACGTTGAACCTCAACCAAGTTCAGAATAATCAGATGCATGTGAATAATTACTCATGACCCTGCTATCACTTTGTTGGTAGAGCAGGTTGCTGAAGCACGTCGCCGTGAGGCACTTGCAAACACGGAACAAGTGGTTCAGACGATGGTATCTGAGATGAGCCGCCGGTTCAATGCCGAGGAAGAAGCTGTCAGCGCCCGGATGCATCAAATGATGATGCTGGCAGAGAGTCGTGAAGGCCAATACAGAGAAGAACTTGTACAGCAAGGGGAAGCGTACAAAAGGGTTTTAGACGGAAATGCCAGACAATCCAACGCAACCAAGGACCAGCAAATCCAAGCACTGAAGGACCATTACGAGAGACAGGATGAAAGCCGTAGGATGCAACTGTCATCAACTGTCACAACTGGAATCCATCATCCAACAGCAGAGTGAGCAGATAAAGGCTCAGCAACTGCAAACTGAGTCCATGAATATGCGCATGGGAAAGCTCCTGAATACCTTATATAGACTGCCACTGCCGCGTTGCCGCTGAGGTGAAATTGACAGCACCGTTGAGTTCCTTTGCATCAGCCAGTGCCTCCAAGCCCGTAGTTCCGAATTCCACTGAACTTTGGGAGATGGTAGGTCAGGATGGAGGGTTGCCTTCCTTTGATGCAGTGAACCCAAACTCAGATGTGACGGGATTACACTCCCCAACGCTTCCCCCAACAAGTGTCAGTGAATCGGTGAAAGGGGGAGGGGGTGACCCGCCAGGCGATGACCATCCTGACGACCATGCGTCAAAAGGCAGTGACAAGCCCGATCGAGGACGGAAGGACAAAGGTGGTAAGAAGCCCACTCAAGGGTGCCGACGACCACCGGGAGGTGGGCCTGGGGATGGGGATGATGACGATGGAGATGATGGTGACGGTGAATCCGATGACAGTGACCGCAAGTTTGTCCGACGAATGAGAGCTTTTTTTGGGACTCCCAAGGATCCGTCAGGTGACAAAAACGAGGTCAAAGAGGCAGACGCGATCAAAGTACCAGCTTTTCCACATGCAGCGTCATACCGAAACTGGAGGATTCGTACGAGGGAGGCTGTCATGTCTGCTTCAACTGACCCCGACAAGGCATTTGATTGGATCAGTGAAACTTGGAAAGAGGGACAAACTATGGAACAGCTCAGAGATGTAGGGAAGTTCACTACATTGGATGCCAAGCTGTTGTCAGCGCTCACCAACATCCTGACGGGTTTTCGCTCGAAAGGTAGGCACCTACAAAGAGACTGAAGCTACCAATAAGAGATATGTAAGGGGCCGCCAAGTACTGCTGATGATGCATGAGTATTTCCGTACCAACATCAAACACGGTGCTACATATGCCCTTTAAGATCTCTTAGCGTCAAGCTCAAAGGTGATAACCTTCGTGGGTTCATCAGTAATTGGGACCAAGTCATGGCTGGTATTCCCAAGGTGCCTGAAGCCAGTGTTCTGGAAACCCTGTTCTTTCACTGATTGCTTTGCACACGATTTGCAGGAGGATCACCGTGCCGAAGAAGGCTCGGAGAAGAAAACCTATGAATTCCTCCTGACAGCGGCACGCCGCTACGTGGATAAGGAACGCCTCGAATCCAACAGGGAACGAGTTGCCAGAACCCTCGGTGCCTCCTCATCGAGCGCTGCGCCTGCGGTTGGCGAGAAGACGGGGTACATTCCAAAGGGGTACTGTGTCAAGTGGAACACAGGGACTTGTACAAATGACTCCTGCACATTCAAGCATGGGAAACCTCCTCCCAAAAAGGACCGAAGTCAGTCTAGGCCATCATCAGAAAGAGGCAGATCACCGTCTAGGGACAGAAACGACCAAAAGAAGAAGAAAACAAGTTTTGGAAACAAGGCAGATGCAATCGAGGAAGCGAATGCCGTTTTAGTCATGAGGGGAAATAATCCAAGCCGCCCCGTGCTGCCACTCCTGCCAGGCCATCCTCAAATGACTCGAAAGGATCTCGGCGGAAGAACAGCAGGAGTCCCAGCCGAGGCAAGGATCGTTCTCCAAGACAGAATGGATCACGGAGTCCCAGGAATAGCCGCTCCCCAAAGGGGAACAAAGGCAAAACTGAGACGCCCAAGGCATCCCCAGCTGCAGTGTGCCTCATCGCATCAATGCTAGCATCCGTTTCTAACGCATGCATGTTGCCACCTGTCGACGTGATCTGTTGCCCCGCAGTGACATTTAACACTAATCATGAAGTGTTCCAAGTCATTGCCGAGGGGGAACTTGTGCCTGTGAATCCAGCATCAAGAAAGTTTCGACGGACTTATCCAATTGGCTATCCGTTTGATTTTGATGAGAGGAGTCGGGATTTCTTTGAAGAACAGAGACTGCCGATGCAACTATGAATGTGACACCGTGTTTGGGTGTGATCATTGTATTCCTAAAGGGATTGTTGCAATGCCGGCCAAAGCTGAAGAGTATGTCAACGGATGCTTCGAAGCATCTATAGATTGGATCGTTGACACTGGTACTGCTCAGGACCTGCTGACTGACCACCATGTCCCTGACCACTACGGGTACTCCTCAAGTCTCATCACTGCCAATGGAGAAAGTTCGTCGCTGAAACAAGGCAAGGTTAAGGTCCCAGAACTGAATGCCACTGTCTCCCCGTTCCTGGTGCAAAGTTCGCCTCCTGTTTTATCAGTTGGTCTCAGGTGCGTGGAGGACGGATTTCAAGAATGAGAAGCCATACCTTATGGCACCAAATGGAAAAGTTATTGAACTCGAGGTTCGTGACTACGTCCAATTTCTGTGTTCCAAGTCCAATCAACGAAACCTGTCAGCAGTTGCCAGTTCAAGTCAACGTGAGACCCCAAGGCCAAGAGTAAAAGTCATGGCCAGCTCATCTAGTCCTGAAAGCATACATGGTGATGATGATGATGATGATGATGATGAGGATGAGCCCTTCTCACCCGATGATGAAGCCAGATGACGACCTTGTGCCCGACATATCAGGTGATCCTGGAGCAGACGCACCATCAGACGTCGAAGGGCTGATGCCTGCTGACCGGGAGGTTCAGCCTGATAGTGTTCATTGAGTGTTCACCCTCACAACCCAGAAATGGACAGAAGGGAGGGGAAAGGCTGCCCAGAAAGGCTGCCAAGAAGTTCGGGGATCACATAGCTGGGGACTACTTGATAGCCAAATCGGAGCCCGAAGCTGGAATCGATGATGACAGAGTGGCGATGGTTATCAAGGATGTTCTAACGGATTTTCGTTATGTGTACCCGGCTGGACGCCGAGATGCATCCAATACTGTACTTGCAATGAAGCACTACGTCGATGACTTGGAAAAGGTTGGAATCTTCTAGAGCGATAATGCCCCAGAATGTGTATCAGCTATGAAGACTATGAAAGATAAGGCATCAAATCAGTAGGGATTACATATCAACCTCCAACCGCCATCGCTGAGCGCGCGGTTCGCTCTACCTTGGAAGGTACAAGAGCGAATCTACTGCAAGCTGGGTTGCATCACGGGTACTGGCCATATGCTGCAAGACACTGGTGCGTCATGCAGGATGCTGCACGGGACGGGACTGGAAGAGACACAAGCGCAGATTCCGAAATGACTTTGAGGGACCTCTCATTCCATTTGGGTGTAAGGTGGACTACTTACTGGACAGGACCTAGGAAAAGACCCAAGAAACAAATGAAGTTTGATCCAACATCAAAACCGGGTATATTCCTAGGATATGTCATCCACCCAGGCTTCCATTGGAGAAAAGAATTTGCAGTAGCTTCACTGAAGCAAATCAATGATGCAAGTTTTGATCAGTTCGTCACATTACTGAGGGTTTTGAAAATTGCCGTCCCAGATCGCATCGAGTTTCCCTGCCAAAACAGAGCCGATGCCATCCGAGAAGGTCGAATCAGGCCTGACCAACTTCATGATGAAGAGGATGAAGACCTCCCGCCATTGGAAGAGCAAGGTCCTGTGCGGAGCCGGGCCCAGTCAGACGCACAATCAAGGACATCGAAACGGGACAGCCTGTTCAACCATCAAGTGCATCCGCCGTCTATCATCAGGGTTGGTTAGCATTCTTCAGACACGTAGATCACATAAAGAAGCCTGGTACGAATACGCCGAATGCCTCAGACTTTAGTGCAAGTGAATACTCATTCTGGACCACATGCGTCAATTAAAGACGGTGGTTCATGGCATGTCCACGAAGAAAACTGAAAGATCGATCCTCCAGTAGAAGATTTGCAAAAGGAGATTGACATACATGAAGTCATTGGAACCATCTTCTCCAAGGAGCCTACCGTTTTGAGGAACAAGGTGGACGAGTCGCCCGACGATGAGGTCTCGGCAGGAGACGTTGAGGTGATCAACCCGATGACTGGGAACGTGGAAAGAATCAAGACTGATGATCCCTCATACTATGACGCTAGCGGCTAGCGGTTTCAAAGCCCGAAAGTACAAGAATTCAAGCAAACCAAAAGACATCCCTCCATTTGTATGGAAAGCCATGTCTCAGAAGGAGAGACGAAACGCCATAGCAGAGGAACAAAGAAAGTTAGCTCTGGATGAGAAAGAAGAGACGAGAGCCAGGAGAATTAAATCACTGCCCATGATTGGAATCGTGAAAGGCACCCCAAATGATGTTGAAGAGAGCATGAACTATGAGTTTATCCCAGAAATGCCAGTTTGCCAAATGAACCCGCAGAAGCATCGGAGTAAGTGCATAAGGCTTGGAATCCAACCTGGGGAGAAAGCCATCAATACACTTGTTGCTAGGCCAGTGGGGTAAAAGGAAATTGGAGCCAACCCCAAGGCTCAACAAGCACTTGATGTGGAATGGGACAATTGGTAAAGAAGAATGCTTGGAGATATGAAACTGTATCTGAATGGAAGGTTATCTCCGACAGGGCCAAGAAAACTGGGAAAAAGGTTCATGCGGGGTGTTCGAGATCTGCGTTGAAAAGGGAAGAACCGTATTCCAAGGGAATAATGTCAAAGATGAAAACTCAGATTTTGCTTATTCTCAGACGCTCGGATCTTCGCCAGCGACAATGGAAGCCGGCAAGGCTGTTGATGCATACGGGGCCGGGGTGCAGGCCTACACCCAGGCTCTCATGCAGGTGGTGGAAACATGGGTCGATACTTCCTGGCCGATGGCGAGGCAAATTCATCAGGCCGGTAGTGCTGCTTAGGATTGCCCTGTATGGCCACCCCGACTCGGGGGGGTTATGGGAGCAACATTGCGAGGCAAAACTGCTGCTGGTTGGCTTCGTTATGCCAGACCTGGAAGGGTGGCAATCTGTCTTTTTCCATCCGGAGTTAAGGCTGCTTTTGGTAGTTTATGTTGACGGCTTCAAAATGCCGGGGACCAAAGGAAAATATGTCGAAGGGATGGAGTTTGATTGCATCCAAGATTGATATGGACACACCCGGGGAAGTCAATAGATATCTTGGTTGCGACCATCGAGTCATGCAGAACGTCAGACTCACGGTCAAGGATCATCCTTATGCTCATGTCTTCGACAGGTCTTTGGCAGACCCGGCCGCGCCTGCCACCGCCGCATGCCACAGGACTCAAGACTTCTGAGAGCTCGACAACGTCAACAACGTCTACATGAGACACCATGTTCAGCCTCGAAAGAAGATGTTTGTACCTGATGAAGATATGGTAAGATCATGTCAGTTGTCGCCATTCAGGTTCACAAATGCAATCCCATGTAAGGATGAATCGAACGAAATTGAACAATGGGATACCATTGGAATTGGATCAATGGTAAGAGACGGGATTAGCATGAAGGAACCATGGGTAGGCACTACATATCTTTTCCCTACATCATGCAGAGATCCAAAGGCTGCCATGGCTACCATCAAGAGGGATAAAGCAGGAGCCAAAAAGAAAGCTAGAGCGGAAGAGTTCTCATACATGGACCAACTATTTGAGAACCAACCCTGAATGCCAAAGCCAGTCACGACGTTCACCTACGACATGGAGCCTTTCCTCAAGTCATGCGTGGACAGGTACGTCAATTTAGCTGGCAGGGATGCCAAGCCCCTCAAACATGTTTCCATTCCATTCCATGAGGAGAGAATTGCCCGGCCTGTTGCCGATGAAAAGGAAACTAGTACTGGCTCCAATCGCCGCAAGAGTGTTGATGAAAGTGCTGTTTGCAGCGAGGATGGCCAGGTTTGATTTGCTGCGAGCCGTGCAAGGTCTAGCCGCCAGAGTGACGAAATGGAGCTCAGACTGCGACAAGGCACTGCGTAGGCTCATGTGCTACATCAATTCCACCCTGGATCATAAGCAAAGGGCTTTCATCGGGGATAAAGTCAGTGACCGTAAATTATGGCTATTTGCTGATGCCGACCATGCAGGGGAATACGACAATCGATCATCGATCCACCAGTGGTTGTTTGTTAGTGTTAATTGGACCAAACACCTACTTCCCGCTGCAATGTCAAGTACCGAAAATCAAGTCTTCCTTCCTCCAGTCTTTGGGCATACCTCCAGAACGCGGGGGGGAGAAAAAGGACAGCATTCCGGGAGGATTGCCAAGACATGACATTGAAACATCCAAAGAATCAAATGGTGAATGCTGGCAGTTTTTGAGAGATTGTTGGTAAGAGTCCACACCAAGCCAAGGAGTCGTCTATTCACCCCCATTGACATGTCCAAGTCACCCATTAACATCAAACGCATTGGATATTCCAGAGCATCCGTAATGCTGAAGGATGGGATCGTCGACTTCAAACAGGACAACTGGAAGGTCAAGAACGACTACCCGATAATGGGGAGTGGACGGCCAAAACCTTCTTCAGAGTCTATGGCCCGTACGAGTCCGACTACAACATGGAAGCCGTTGAGATCCGTGAAGCCGTGGCGGACTATATGAGTTCGTCGGACGGGAGAAGCAAGGAGAGTGCATGATCTCTATGTTCTCCCCACCGTCTATCAAGGGTGTGTTTGTTGAGGACAATCAGGCAACCATAAGAATTCTGGAGGATTCAAAAGAAGATGGTATAAGCTAGTGCACGGACCCAGCATGTTACAAGCAGCTGCTATTCTTACCAAGCCGTTTGTTAGTGCGGAAAAGTGGAAGCTAGCCGTCCGCCTACTTGCCATCACTCCGACCAAGACCAAAACACCCCAGAAAGCTTTGGCAAACGTGGCGGAGGTACCAACGCCTCCAATCCCCGCACTGCCGAGCACGGGGGGGCCCGCTGCCAAGTCCGGCGCCAAGAGATTGATCGTTGAAGTCTATTGCCATCCTGAATCCAAACTGAGTCAAACAAACCGCAAATGGTCGGAAGGGTGTGAGGTATTGCACTTCACAAAGGAATTTGATCTGAATGAGATTGACAACCAAAACGAATATTGCAGAGTACGCGAACTCATTTGAGAGTGATGTCAAGCCTTTGATTTGGATCAGTCTTCCTTGCACGGGAGGAACACCAGGGACATATGTCAACATGAAAATCGCCAGTGCTCGGGAGAAGATTTTGAAGCATGTCAGAGTGTTTGATCGTTTTTGGATTTCATTGAAGTCATTTCTCAGGATGCTGAACTGTGATGCCCCCATCGCGCTGGAATGGCCAAGAAAATGTCGGTACTGGAAATTAACAAAGGCCTCCAAATTATTCATTCCGTATGAGATGGTACCTTATACCACTTCGGTGGTTGTGCACTGGGAATGAAGGATCAAAAGGGAATACCGCTCAAGAAAACTTGGACTGTGGCTACCAATCTTTCTGGAATCGGAAAAGCATTATCCAAATTTCAGTGCGTATGTGACCAACAGCATGCACAGGGCAGAGGTTTGGTTGGCATTGAAGAAGACTGAAGAATACACTTTCCGAATGACAGATGCCGTTCACAAAGCCCTTACCCAACAGCAACCTTCGCTCAAGCTCGTGTGCTGTGCTATCATCCCGACTTTTCGCTGTGCTTTCTTCGTCATGTTCGTATGGCCAAGGATTGCGCGGTTGCCGGGAGGCCTGCCATCTACGAGAGGGTATGCCAGTGGGAGAACATCATTTCCACGCTGCGGCAACCCATCGCCGTGGCCACGTAAAAAAACCTTTGGGTGGCGGCAACTCTGAAGGATCGTATGACACCTTGGCCGAAGTCTTCCACAACACCCCTGACGGATACCTGGCAAATTGCCGGGAGGTGAGGTTGACGTTTTGATTGTATCAGATTCGTCTCTGGCCTTGGTGCCGGACCCCAATGCGGGGAAGACCTCATGTTTTTCTGCCGGTGACCTGTTGAAGCCTTGGGGAGAAGTTCGTTCCATCTACACGAAGGTTCTCTGGGGCAAGGGGCTCAGCCAGATCGTCCGGTACCTCCCCGAAGCGATCGATGACATCGAAGCGGGCCACCGTTCTCTGGGACGACCCGTCGCCCCCATCCTGGTGATCATTGGATGGGCGGGGAATGACATCTATATGGAGGGGGGATACCGGGGTGTCAGGTGGATTCACCGCTCTGAATATAATTATAATCGCTCCGAAGCCGACCGGGAGGTCACGGCCAACTGCAAGCGGCAGAAGGCCAAGGTCGAGCAGTCCTGCAATGACCTTCGAGCTTTCAAGAGGGGCGAGAACCGGGTGCTGGACGTGTTGATCGTGGGGAATGCCGATGGCGACCTCTTCGCGTTGCCCAAGGCCTACAACGACACTATGAAGGTCCACATCCGTGCGCTGAGAGAGAACCACTCACAACCGTGATGCTGAGTCGCACCGTCCGCTATGACAAGCTTCACATGGAAGACGAAACGATCAATCGCAAGTTGGTGACGCCCTTCCTTACAGCTGTGATGGATTGCCATTTGGCATACCTCAAACTGTTAGGTGCCGACGACCATCTCAGAAGTTACCCAAGAATCGAAGGGCTGGAGGCTCAAGGGCTACCCAAACCTACAGGCTCTGACATTGGCTTCAAACAAGAGATGGAGTCCAACGTTTCTTCACCAAAGGACATTCATCGCATGCCCGATCTCGAGAAGTTCATGATCGAGACGGATGTCCAGATCCTCCAACGGGTACTTCAGGCCGAAGAAGTTGCAACTGCTACCGCCAACCGGGAGGTTGAGCCTTTGATCAAAGAGATCGCCGAGGAGGACCAGGCGTTGGAACCCATGAATCAGGACCACGCCGACTCTGATGACGAACTCGTCAAAATCGAAGCAATCACTCTTGACGACAGACTTGAGGCGCGCAGACGCAACTTCTCAGAGGATCCTGACCAAAAATGACAAAACCCCAATTACGCCTCGGCAGCTGAGGAGGAAGAGGCCGATTTCGAAGGCTGGGATCTCGATCCCTGATCGATGACCTCGAAACCGTGGTGTCCGAAGAGATCGTTGAAGAGGAAGAGTTCCATGATGTCGGGGAGGGCCAGGTGGAAGCCATTGAGGAAGATGATGATGACCTCGCCGTTGTCAGTGGCGTCTCCTTCGAGCTTGTCGGAGGCGGAAGCACCACTGCACGAGGGGACCCGGAGCCCATGGACGTTGTTGAAGGGGACCCCAACAAGGCCAAGAGCTCTGGCACATCTTCTGGCAAGGCTGGCAAGTCAAGTTCTGCGTCTGCGTCGGCGGGAGCCACGCCTCCCATGCTGAAGTCCAAGTCCAAGGCCAAGCCCGAGAAGAAGGCGATGCCCAAGTTGAAGGTGGTGGATGAAGGCCATGGAAATGATTCAGTAGACAAGAGTTCGACACATCGATTTTCACGTTGGCTCAGGACTTGGTTCGGGCCAGACAACATGATTGGGGTGCCCAACCGGATCGTGGACTATGATGGCCGATTGAGCGCGATCTCACACTCCATGTCGGATTACCTTCGTGGACATCGTCTCTTTCATCGCCGGCCGTCCCCGGAAATCAGAAGGTCTGACCTCTCCATGGATTTCAAAGCCTTGGTACGTCACCTTCAGGGTGATTTCCCACACCTCCGGGAGCAGGAAGGAAGTCCTCATGGTGGCCAAGAACTCACCAATGCGGCGATTCAGGGTGCAGGTCAGTGGGATGTCATACGGCACACTTCGCTGGATTCCTGTGCGCATCCGAGCCATCCAAGGGAACAGAAATTTCCTCGTCCATGAGGGTGGAATGGCGTCGATGATCCGCAAGATGTACACGTTCGACGCGGACTTTGACATCAGCAAGGTCGATGACCCGACCGTCCACCACAATTTCTGTGCGATGCCGGAAGGCTCGCCCGTATGGGATGACTTCCCGAGAGTCATTTATCATACGTGCGATCAAGCAGCATTCCTGTCAATCATCAGCGATGGATTGATCCCCGGCGGGTTCCCTCACAAGACGGGGCGGGCGCACAATTTCTTCAACAGTACGCCGCCCTGGAAAGCAGAAATGAAGAAGTTGCAGGGAATGCGAGCCGGGAGGCCCATCGCCTTGGCGTTTGACGCAGAGCTGCTGATGCAATTCGGCACCAAGCTCTTTGCCACCGACGAGGCAATTTTGTCACCAGAGTGGGTGACCAACATTGCCCTGATCAATGCCTTCGATATGCGGAGAGGGGAGTTCGTCTTTATCAACAGGGCGCCAAATCTGCCAGACTTACAAGAATCACTGCTGACAAGTTGTCACCCAAGGGAAATGCCAATCTCTGTTGTGTTCTTCTGTCTGCGTTGAGTTGCGTGAATGCTGCCAATGCCAGTTCATCTGTCCAAGGTACATTGACATGTGGTTCTTGTCCTGGAGTAGTTGCTGCAATGCCTGGAAGTTCAGCTTGTGCAATGGCTTCTGGACTGGTGGTTTCCAAATCTGGTAAGACATCCATCCAAGACTCAATAGGTCTATTTCCAGTAAGTTGAAATCTAGTCATCAACTTTTGCAAGTCCAGCGTGTCTCTGTTGTGTTTCATGAACCGCATGAATCGATGCAAGAACGCTGTTTGGGATCCCTTGATGAAATGCGGTCGCAAGAATCTTTTGAAATAGTTCACACCGTCGTTTGGGTCTCTCAACAACTCTTTGTTCAGTAGTCTTTTGTACTGAGATACTTCACCTTCTAATCTGTTCCTCAATGCAGGTCCACGTTTTTCCGGTTCCAACTCTTTAATGTCATACCAATCATCATTTGCATCTTCGAAAGAAGAGAAACGGGTCCTTCCATCTTAAGCAGGGGCTACCTTCGTGGTCATCTGCTGAGTCATGTGAATTGAGGGTTGTTGGGGTGCCCTTCTCATTGCGTAAGAGTCATATTGATTCCATCCATCTGCATCGACAATGTCGAAATCATCATCATCATCATCATCATCATCATAGCCATGGCTTGCCATATTGGGCTCTACCTGGAGCTCACCTTCAATGAAGGATCACAGCCCCTCTACCACTTGAAGAGGGGCAATAGCGTCCTGGTAGGATCAGCTAGAGCGTCTTTGCAGGCTGCCAGCACTAGTTTTCCTCTGTCGGCCAATAGCCATAAAAATTGTGCTCAGTACTCATGCTATGCCCTGATAGGGTGAAGTCCAAAACAAAAACACTCCCACCCCCCAACCCCCCCTTTCCCCCAAACTCCCCGACTCACGACCAAAAAAAAGTTAAAACGGCGGCCGTCTAAAGGACGTGCTCCATTTGTGAGTTTGTATGGCTGTATGGAAATGGGTACGGTATAGAGATAAATTGATTCTAGGGGTTGTATGGATTGCATGCATGCAACGAATGCTTACATGTAGCTAGTGCAGTGTAGTGCAACCTTATGAGGTGCAATCATATTGTAATTTAATGTGCATTGCGTTGAACTGTATTGCAATGTACTGTAGTAGATTGTACTGTATTGCAGCGCATTGGCATTGTAATGTATTGAAAGGTGTTTTTCTTGGTTAGCATTGTGTGAGCTATTAATTGTGGTCGATGTATCGTGGCCTGCGACTTCGTCGACTTCGTCGCGCAAGGTGCCGAACTGATGCAGCTCTTTGCCACATCTTTGAGGAATTTTTGCCAGGACTGGGATTCGTTGGATTCGTCCTGTTAGTGTCAGCTGTGGGATGGACTGGGCTCTTCCTGTCACAGTTTTCTGGGATCGATCGCAGCTTCCTGCTCACATTTTTCTCCAAATCATTGTTGAAACTTCAGCAAACTTCATCGGAGACCGAATCCTCGATCCGGAGCCCAGGGGCAACTTGGAAATTCAAATTTGAAGGGCGCACGTCGGCCGCTGAGGCGCGGAGGTTATGGCCGGGTATGGCCGGGTATGGCCGGGTATGGAACGGTGACTTCCCCAATTGAGACCGAAATGCCGCTCCTTGAGGTAATTTGCTCCCGAGATTCTCATGTGCAAAGCGCATCAAAGTGCGTTGTGTTTGACAGACGAAGTGGGATTCAAATTTGAAACTAAGACGTTTGGTATTGGCTGAGGTTCGATTTGGTTCTCTTGGTACCCCTCTCTGCCATGCACGACGCAGGATGAAGGGTACTTCCGGTGCTAGCAGCTGTGCCAGCCTGCAGTCCGGCTTTTCTGGAGAGCAGTATAACCCGCTCCGCCCACTTTGAATATTGAATTGAAATTTTGGCTTCCCAGGACTTGAAAACATTTACTTAGAATACAGTTGACATCACATAGAATATCGTTGGGCCATATAAATTCTTTCACTTTTCAACTGACAAATTCACCATTTTTCCATAGAAATTCTTCACTTTTCTTTATAAATCCTTCACGTTTCCATACAAACTCTTCACTTTTCCATATTTTTGCCATACAAATTCTTTCACTTGTTCAGTCAAATTGATCATTTTTCCATATATATATATTAAGAAATCCTTCGCATTTCTATACGAATTCTTCACTTTTCCATTTTTTCCATATGAATTCTTCCCTTCGGTGAGCCTAAAAACTCATTTTTTTAATACAATATGAAAAGAAATTGATCATTTCGGGGGACCTTTTTTTTGTTTGTTGAAACGTTCTAGTTTACGGACTTGAGACATCCAGGGGTGCTACTGCCCAAAGGGAATTACGTATATGATATATATTGATATATGCCCTTATACTTTTACATGGAAGAGACCCAATTCCTTGCAGAACTACATACATAGAATATAGGTCCCCAGCGAAAATAGTTAACAATCTTTTTAGGAACACCAACTAATTCCATTAGTTTTCATTGCAAACTAGTTTTTTTTCATAGTTCTACGACGCCGGTCGTGTGGGGTACCCCTTGGTGAGCTTGAAAAATTCATTTTTTAAATTCAATATAACAAGAAATTGATCATTTCGGGGGACCTGTTTTTTTGGTTGAAACGTCCTAGTTTACGGACTTCAGACATCCAGGATTGCTGCTCCCCAAAGGGAATTATGTATATACTAATCATACATGAAGGGGACCCTATTCCTTGCAGAACTACATACATAGAATATAGGTACCCAGTGAAAATATTGATCCATTTTTTAAGGAACGCAACCTAATTCCATTGGTTTTCATTGCAAAATAGTTTTTTCATAGTTCTACGACGCCGGTCGTGGGGGGTACCCTTCGGAGAGCTTGAAAAATTCATTTTTTAAATACAATATAAAAAGAAATTGATCATTTCGGGGGAGCTGTTTTTCGTTTGTTGAAACGTTCTAGTTCACGGACTTCAGACATCCAGGGTTGCTACTCCCCAAAGGGAATTACGTATTTAATAATTATACATGAAGGGGACCCTATTCCTTGCAGAACTACATACATAGAAAATAGGTCCCGAGTGAAAATATTCATCATTTTTGAGAGGAATGCCACCTAATCCCATTGGCTTTCATTGCAAAATAGTTTTTTCATAGTTCTCCGACACCGGTCGTGGGGGGTACCCTTCGGTGAGCTTGAAAAAATCATTTTTTTAATACAATATAAAAAGAAATTGATCATTTCGGGGGAGCTGTTTTTTGTTGAAACGTTCTAGTTTACGGACTTCAGACATCCAGGGTTGCTACTCCCCAAAGGGAATTGCGTATTTAATAATTATACATGAAGGGGACCCTATTCCTTGCAGAACTACATACATAGAATATAGGTCCCCAGTGAAAATATTCATCAATTTTTCAAGGAATGCTACCTAATTCCATCAGTTTTCATTGCAAAATAGTTCTTTTCTCATAGTTCTCGGACACCGGTCGTAGAGGGTAGGTACCCTTCGGTGAGCTTGAAAAACTCATTTTTCTAATACAATATGAAAAGAAATTGATGATTTCGGGGGACCTTTTTTTTGTTTGTTGAAACGTTCTAGTTTACGGACTTCAGACATCCAGGATTGCTGCTCCCCAAAGGGAATTATGTATATGATAATTATACATGAAGGGGACCCTATTCCTTGCAGAACTACATACATAGAATATAGGTCCCCAGTGAAAATACTCATCAATTTTTGAAGGAATGCCACCTAAGTCCATTAGTTTTCATTGCAAAATAGTTTCTTGCATAGTTCTCCGACACCGGTCGTGGGGGGTACCCTTCGGTGAGCTTGAAAAAATCATTTTTTCAATACAATATAAAAAGAAATTGATCATTTCGGGGGACCTGTTTTTTTGTTGAAACGTTCCAGTTTAGGAACTTCAGACATCCAGGATTGCTGCTCCCCAAAGGGAATTATGTATATGATAATTATACGACCTTATACATGGAAAAGATCAAATTCCTTGCAGAACTACTTACATAGAAAATAGGTCCCCAGTGAAAAAAATCATCCATTTTTTCAGGAATACCACCTAATTCCATTAGTTTTCATTGCAAAATATTTTTTTCTTTCATAGTTCCTCGACACCGGTCAAGGTGGGTACCTTTAGGTGAGCTTGAACAATTTCAAAAATGATTTTTATGGTGTTTTGGTGGATTTTAGTGGGGTGAAAAAATTGAAACATGTTCATTTATGTCCATTTATGTTGCAGTATGGGTGATATTTTGATAATTCAAAACAAAATAGTGGGGTGAAAACTTGAAACATGTTCTTGTATGCTGCAGTACGGATGATATTTTGATAATTCAAAGGATTTTGGTGGGGTGAAAATTTGAAACATGTCCATATATGTCTATTTATGCTGCAGTATGGGTGATATGTTGATAAT
>Ga0126342_10009132_pt1 | contig 17763 bp, 13 predicted proteins | sample Cyp1metagenome_FD_92528 | JGI IMG/M metagenome (GOLD analysis project Ga0126342, IMG submission 92528) | Coral microbial communities from Lord Howe Island, Old Settlement Bay, Australia - Cyphastrea 1 metagenome | ecosystem: Host-associated > Invertebrates > Cnidaria > Coral ... | reverse complement strand
TTATTTTTAAAAAATATATTAATTTAATTTATTTTTATTTTTAAATTAAAATTATAATATTTAAAATATATAATTAAAATATAATTATTTCTATTTAGATTAAATAAATTAATAATTTATATTTTTAAAATTTATTTTTTTAATTTAAAATTATTAATAAATTAAAAAATATTTTTTTTTAATATTTCAAAAAAAATATAATTTATAAATATTTAAAATTTATTATTAATATTATTAAATTAATTTAGTATAATTTAATAATAAATAAATAAATTTTATTTTTATATTCTTGTTATTTTTAAATAGGTTATGAGGGTTTATTTTTATAATTTTATTATATATATGAAGAAATTATTTTTTTAAAAAAAATGTAAAGATTTATAAATAGTTTATTATGTTATTTTGTGCGGTAAATATAATATTTTGTAAAATTCTAATCTAATTATTAATATATTTATAATTATTTTAAATAAATATTTTAATATAATTTAAATATATTTTATAAAATAATTTATTATTTTTATTATAGGAATTATATTTTAGAAATCTTTAGAAATATTTTCAATAATTTTCGTAATAAATACAATATTTCAGATATATCGTATTACCTTTTCTATATATTATATTGCAGATTCCATATTTTTTTAATCTTTTTATTTTATATTTTATATTTCACCCTTTATATTTACATTCTATATTTTATATTCCACAATTATCCCGATTTAAATTTAACCTATGGGAACGAAAATTTTATTTTATAAATATTATTAAAAAAATCCTAATATTAATTATTATAAAATAAATATTTTTAATCTCTAGAATTTTGTGGAAAATAATAATATAATATATATATTATTTATTTAATAATAATATTTTTTAAAAAATAATAATTAATTATTATATATTTCTAATATTAAATTATTTAATTAAAATATATATATATTTCCATATTAAAAAATAATAGAAAAAAAAATATATATACAAGCACCGTACTTAAGTCACATCAGGCGGGAAAAGTCACATCATCCCCATGGCACGGCGGCGATACGGAGAAATTACATCAGGTAGTGGAAAATTATATCAGGGAAGAAGAATTACCATGGCACAGCCTATTTCATCTATAATTGGAGATTTAGTTAAAAGGAGCCGAAGCATTGTGCATAGCGATGATTTTGAAGGGCGCAGGTTAATACAAACAAATTTTCGGCAGCTAATCCTATTGGATTTGAATATATTATATTGATGTCCTGTGTCACGTGATCAAATCAAACCCCTATTGGTATAGCCTCAAATTTCTTGCAATGCAAATGGATTAGTTGTAGCAAATCCTATTGGCAGGGCTATAATCCAGAATAATATAAGGATATAGGGGCCCCTTGCTTTCCGCAACCAAATCTGTGGCTGGCCCGATGTACATCAAAGTAGCGGACAGATTTCAAGACGAAATTTGTTGTTCTATCACGTCCTATCCCCCCAGCGATTACGAGTTGGAATTAAACCTTTCATTCATTGCCGGCGGAAAGCGTGGCAGGTTTTGTCGGTGCTTCGTCTGCGCCGTCTGTTGTGTGTTCCGTCTTGCGCCGTTTTGCGCCGTGTTGCGCTGTCTTGTGCCGTCTTGCTGTCTGCGCCGTCTTGCGAGATGGTGTGAGATGGTGCAGATAGTGTATGCAACAAAACAACCGCGCTATGCGACCGCAATTTTTCATTCCAACCAGCCAAAAACATTCCCTCTCTGTGCTGGTGTCTCCCGCCCGTACCACCCGCCAGCGCCAAACAAGGCGACCGAGATTGTTATTTTCTTTTTCGATAAATTGTTTGAACCAGCGGCAGTACCAGCAGCAGCAGCAGCAGGAAGCAGCAGCAGCAGCAGGAAGCAGCACAATGCAATAGAAAGCAGCAGCACCAGCAGCAAGCAGCAGAGGCAATAAACAGAGGCAAGCAGCAGAGACAAGCAGCAGAGGCAGGCAGCAGAGGCAGGCAACAGAGGCAAGCAGCAGAGGCAAGCAGCAGAGGCATGCAGCAGAGGCAAGCAGCAGAGGCAAGCAGCAGAGGCAAGCAGCAGCAGCCAGAGGCAAGCAGCAGCAGCAGGAGGCAAGCAAGCAGCAAGCAGCAGCGGGCAAGCAAGCAGCGAGCAAGCAAGGAGCAGCGGGCAAACAACAGGCAAGCATAAGCAAGCAAGCCAACCAGCAAGCAAGCCAGCAGCAAACAAGCAAGCAAACAACAAACAAGCAGCAGTGGTAGCAAGCAGCAGCAACAACAGCAGCAGCAGCAGCGAGCAGCAGCAAGCAGCAGGCAAGCAGCAAGCAAGCAGCAAGAGCAAGGAGCAGCAACAGCAGGAGCAGCAGGTAAGCAGCAGTCAAACAACAGGAAGGTAGGAGGTGAGCAGCAGGAGCAGCATGCCGCAGGCAAACAACAGGTAAGCAGCAGCAAGCAGCAGCAAGCAGCAGGCAAGCAGCAAGCAAGCAGCAAGCAAGCAGCAACCAACATTTGACCCCTTAAAAGAATGCTCTAATATACATTTTCAAAATCAACACAATACTTAAATTAAAATTTTTTCCAGGCGCACGGCCCCAAAACAATAAAATCGTTCAATTGCTAAAAATTATAATGATGCCAAATTTAAATTTTTTTCATATAATACGATTTTTACGAGTTAATATAATTTAATGCTAACGCTTAATATATTAATATTATATCAAATTAAATTTTTATATAATATTTTATAAAATATAATATTCCTAATTATTAAATAAATTTATTTGTTTTTCTTATTGTTTATTCGAAAAATAATTTTCCTTAATATAATATAAAAATAATTTTTAAAATTTTATTTTTTAATTAAAAAAAAAATCTTATATAATTAAATTTAATTTTTAAATATTTTTTAATTACAAAAAAAATATAAATATATAATTTCCAAATTTTAAATATAAAATATCTAAGTCCGAAAATATCCTTAATATAAAGGTCAAAATTTCCCATTCCTAAAATAAATATTTTATATTTTATATCCTAAATTCCCCATTCCATATTATAAAATCCATATTCCTCATTTCTCACTCCATATTTTACACTCCACACTCCACATTCTACACTTTACACTCCACACTTCACACTTTACACTCCACACTTTACACTCTACACTCCACACTTTACACTCCAAACTCCAGACTCTGCACTCTAGACTCTGCACTTTACACTCCACACACTGCACTCCACATTCCACACACTGCACTCCACATACCACACACTACACTCCACATACCACACACTACACTCCGTACACTGCACTCCACACACTGCACTCCACACACTACACTCCACACACTGCACTCCACACACTGCACTCCACACACTGCACTCCACACACTGCACTCCGCACTTCGCACTCCGCACTCCGCACTCCGCACTCCACACTCCGCACTCCACACTCCACACTTCTTACACTCTCTTCACACACTCTTTACACTCTCTTCACACACTCTTTACACTCTCTTTACACTCTGTTTACACACTCTTTACACTCTCTTTACACACTCTTTACACTCTCTTTACACATTCTTTACACTCTCTTTACACACTCTTTACACTCTCTTTACACACTCTTTACGCTCTCTTTACTCACTCTTTATACTCTCTTTACTCTCTTTACACTCTCTTTACTCTCTCTTTACACTCTCTTTACACTGTCTTTACACTCCTTACACTCTTTACACTCTTTACACTCTTTACACTCTTTACACTCTTTACACTCTTTACACTCTTTACACTCTTGACCCTCTTTACACTCTTGACACTCTTGACATTCTTGACACTCTTGACACTCTTGACACTCTTGACACTCCACACTCCACGCTTTACACTCCACACTCTACACTTTACAACTTACACTCCACACTTTACACTCCACACTTTACACTCCACACTTTACACTCTACACTACACATTCTACACTTTACACTCCACACTTTACACACTTTGCACTCTTTACACTCTACACTTTACACTTTACACACTCCACGCTCCACACTTTACACTCCACACTCTACATTTTACACTCCACACTTTACATTCCATACTTTACACTCCAGACTCTACACTCCACACTTAGCACGCCACCTTCTTCCATATTCCACAGTCTACGGTGCACTGGTATGGTATTAGGGGAAAAATGTACAAGACTGTTCAAATAAACTGTTTCAGAAAAGTGTTCTGCGTGACTGCATGTCCATGTGTTTCGACATCTGTACCATTAACATACGTGTGAGCATTCGGGTTCGTGGGCTTCATCTTGTTTTTATATAATAAAAAATATTATCGATCGTCGAAATTTCCCAAATATATCCCAACAATTTATTTATATATCAATTAAGAAAAAAGAAATATTTCAATCATATTAGATCAAAAACCTGTTATAAAATAATATCAAAATACAATTATATAAAATTGATATAAGTCTATAATACTCTATATATATATGATATAATTAATACAAACAATATTTTTGAGAAAATTGAAAATATGTGTCAATTAGTGTAATATTAAATTTAATATAAATAAACTAATTTCAATTATATATTAATAACATCATTATATTATAATAAAACATGTATTTAATTAAATTGAAAATATTTAATCATTTTTAAAAATATTATATGTATATATATATATATTAGATTATTTTGTCATTATAGATCACAATTTTACCATCAATAATATGGAATAAATAGAACAAAAAACAAGGACAACAATGACATTATATATTCATAAATATATCATATCTCATGGGTTAATGCCTTGATTTATCATATAAAATTAATTTTAAGATACATCGTTGCTAGAGTCTAAACTATAGTTCCTTGCATCAGGTCCTTGTTCAAGGCATGCAAGGTTGTGGCTGTAATGGGTTTGTGCTTGTGTGGAATCTCCCATTTTCTACGGCCTCAAATCATGACCTTATCAATCTGGCAAGCCTCATCCCCAAGCCCACGGATCTTGATCTCATTGTTTGCATCCAACTGTTTCGATATGAGGGTATGTCTTGGATATTTGACCTACACGGCCCATACAGGATTGTGCTTCCGCGGCGAGCCATTTGCCGCAACTCCTACAGTAAACCTGGTAACGATGGAAATTTCTAAAAGTAACAAATTCTAAGATTCTGTTGCTGGGGGGGCATACTATAAGCACCTATAACCAGAAAAAGGAAGCACTTCCGAACTCAGCCCATATCAGCAAGGTGCCAAAAAATGGTGGACACTGCAGCGCCAAAGGCTTGGATGACACCTTCAGTTGCGACGTTGCGCTCAAGACAGTCTTAGAATCCAAGTGGGAAAAGATACCCTCTGGTAAACAAACATAGCTATTGAAAATTGCCATTTATAGTTGATTTACCTATTCAAATTGGTGATTTTCCATAGTTATGTAACTTTAGCAGAGGGTAGACGGGCGTATAAACAATCAGATATGTCGACAAAGCCATGTCCAAACCGGATAGAAGGGGAATATCATGTGGATATCATGGGGATATAAATGGATATAATGAAACATCATGAGGTTTAATGGAATATCCACTAACATTCAATCAATTAGTTTGATATGGTTTATAGGAAAATCGTAACCGGAAACCATGATTATTTACCACCAAATAAAGATGTTTCCTGTAAAATGTCCCACCATCCAATTCCGTGAGTGAACTTTGCACAAACAAAAAAGAACATAGCCACTTGCACGTAAATCATGTAAAGACTCCTGGTATACTCCTGGTGTTTGGGGTAGTTTCTTACAATGATCACTGGATCGAAAATTAGCGAGCGAATTTATTGGCCTGAGAGCCTGAGAACCATCACTGGATCAGAACAGGACGGAGATCCACTGAGAGCAGGGGCTCAATGGATATCTGAAGTCGAGCCCGAAGTTTGTCGGGCTGAGTTTTCCATACCTTAGGCGTGGACCATGGAGTCGTTCAATGCTCTAAGTGTGTGTCATCAATGAAGCATGCCCGGCCATGTTCAAGACCGTCTTGATAGGGTCTCAGTTCTCAGACTCCCAGACTAAATCTGGTCTTACCGAAGGTGTGACTAATAGCAAATACACACACATATATATATATATATGTATGTAATTATAAAACAGTAACATTATGTATGTATGTGTGTGTGCATATTGAGAGAGATTGTCTTGTTCTACGGTCGGCAGGATGGAAGGATGCCTACCAAGTCAGCGCTTACTTGCACATCATGCAGGTGTGTACAAGTTCAACTACACATAGGTAAGTATATATAGGTGTAATATAATATTAAACAATATATATATACACCATCTGGTAAACTAATATAGCTATGGAAAATCACCATCTTAAATAGGTAAATCAACTATAAATGGGCAATTTTCAATAGCTATGTTAAATTACCAGAGGGTGTAAATATATATATATATTCATTTATTTATTTATATTTAAAGTTATGTATATATATATGCAGCTCTATCGATATCAACAACTTGTAGATACATCAACCTGTTTATGCGTTGTCTTTTTGAATGGATGTTGAATATGTTTTGGAAATCCCAAAGCATCTGCTGACACCGGCCCATGACATGGGACCCCGGACAAAGGACAGAACATCCACTGCTGTCATATCTTGGCACAAGTTGAAACTATATGAGAGCTTGATCGGGTTGGTTCTCTCGCCATGTTTCTCCTCATATTGCTGTACATATTTGTCAAATTTGAAAACATGAGTACAATTTGCAGTTGAAAATAACAATCAAAGCACCCACCTGGGCACCAGGAAATCCTATCTTCCCCGATCTGAAGCCAATGCAACAAACACATATTATTAGCAAAGCTCTTTGCTGATCGGCCCAAATCATCTTCCCAAAGCAGAACACCTGCGGCTGATTTCTGGCAAGCTGCTGGCAAATCACATGCTGCGGCTTTTGCCGCAATGCGAGCTGAAAATTCTTGGCCTAGGTGGGGCCGTCTGGCGTTTAGGATTGATGGCTTTCATATCATTTTCCTTCAACATCCCGCAACAAGCGAATTGGAACGGTTACACCATATTACATCCTACAAATACCCAGGAAAAACTCACTTGAGAAGGAAACACCACGGAGCTTGAATTCTGACATTCAACCTAATTTTCAACGAGAAAGATTTGAACATCACAAACATCAGAAAGTCCTTGAACTGTCCCGGGTCATCTGCCATGAAATATGTAGCCGCAGGTAAGTACCTTCCATGATCTTTCTCTTATCCATGCACAATCCGTCGGAGGAGTTTCCCTCCAAAAACTCGGTCGCTAGCAGGGTCATCCCAAGGTTATTTTCCAGCGCTTCCCACCCAATCAATGTGCACATTGCAATGCTTCACCAGTAGGATGGTGAAATGCAGGGTGACCGGAAGGCAAAACTTCAAAACAATCACTCCATGATAACTAGATATAGATATAATTCTTAAGTGGCTAAGAGTATTTGACAAAATCCCAGCGATTTGTTTTGGCAATTGTTGGTTCCATCTCGCCCCAAGTGCCTGTTCCAACGTTCAGATTTTTGGCCCCAAGAGAGAACCCTGCCATGCTTTACACATAGCGGTGCCATGGCAGTGAAACATCTCCATGGTTTCTGGCGAACTTCGACTTGGGACCCGATGCCATCCCAGGATATTGATGAACATTTCGCAGCTGACCAAAATATATCAAAACATTGTTCAAATAATTTCGACATGACATGATCAATATCAAATCAGATTAAATCATTATTTGACGATCCACAATTCTTTGAGCCCTCTGAGGTTGATGGATGAAGGTTTTATACCAAGATATTCCATTATATTCCAACATGCTTCAACTGAGTAGTGTTTTTCTATCCTTGCCTTTCGATGACCAGTAACATATAGCCTACACAATTGTCTGCGCCGAGCCTACGCCATTGCATGAGGTAGCCTACGCGGGGGTATGATTTTTAGGGGTGCCTACGCGAGCCTACGCGGTGTAGGCTTTGCCTACGGCGATTTTTTTTGTTTTCAATTATGGAATGAGGCTTTGGAAACACAAGCAACAAGTATCCAACTGGCAAAGGCAAAATCAATGAGTTCTAACTGTTGCCAGCGAGCGTCTACAGTCTACACAAAGCCTACGCGGTGCAGGCTAAAACAAGCCTACGCCGATGCAAACCGTCTGCATGGGAGCCTACGCCTCTGGCATAATATGCCTCGTGGAGTTCCCATTTATCTACTTTTCTGCATCCAGAAAAAAAACGCTACTCAACTGAATCTGTGCAAACTTCTGCAAACTGAGATGTCTTCGGTGGACCGGAAAGGCGCTCGGGGCGCCCCTCGACCACGGCTTGCCTCAGTCCTCATCCTCGGCCTTTGACGATTTCTGGTGCTGCACTGGATCATCCCATGGGGGGGTTCATAAAAAGGGGGTACCCCAAGCTCGCTGGATGGCTTATTTCATGGACAATCCCAGTAAAATGGATGCTTTGGGGATTTTGGGGGTACCTTTATTTTAGGATATTTTAGGACACCTCCAAAGAACTTTAAGAAACCACGCTAGCTGCGAAGTAGAGGAGGTCCCTACAATTGCAGTAGTTCCTAAGCCAAGTGAGTCAGCTGATCCACTGCGGCAAGTGACCTCTGAAAGCTCGATTTCACCCAGAGCTCCTGCGCAAACTTCGACAGCAAAGCTGGGTTTGTGATGGTTAATCAAGGGAAGTGAGTTTCATCCAGCTCTAATTGGGCCGAGATATGGGTATCTTTCGAACCCCATGCCCATGAAGAGAATCTTCTTGTTGATCCCCTACTTACTCCAAGATGGGCCCCGTGATGTTGAGGAATGGTGCCCAGGTCGGCAAACCCAAGAACTCATGGGCCCATTAATTTCTTGACAGAGTTTAAATCAACAAACAGCGACAAACTACTGCGATATGTTTCATTTTTAATCTCACCCAAGGATCAAAAATGTGGTAGGCATCATTCTGGGCAAATTCTTATAATTCACTAACCTGAAATGTTGGGCCATTTTGGGATGATTCCCCTTATTAACCATGATTCTAGGCTTCGGGAGAACAGTGAGGTCGTTATGCAGTAATTTGCCCAGATCATTATATCATGGTGATTTCAACCCCTCTGAAAAATATGAAAGTCAGTTGGGATGATTATTCCCAATATATGGAGAAGAAAAAAAATGTTCCAAACCACCAACCAGATTACTTATTTATTAATATATATCATATATATATAAATATATCATGATGAAAATCCCCACCAAGCCGATGATGGAAGCCCTTCAGCAGTCATAGCTGTCATAGCTCCTGGGTCCAGGGAGGCGGGAGGACAGGACTGCAACAGCTCCTCCAGCAGCTGGTCTGCTTCCAAGTCCTCAGCCCATCCATAGCACTGGGAAAGACTTGGGGAAAACATGCCATCTTTATCCACTTCTTTTGTAGATGCATCTCATGGTTTCGGGAACTGACCTTAAATTCCTTAAATATCATGAAATAGCACCGTCTGGTGCAGGTGGGGTGGAACCTCTAATAAAATACAATGCAGGGAAGGACAAAATGCCAATAAAATGAGAGGGCATAAGGTAAGATAGGAAAACCCAAGCAACATACAATGGACAGGTACAAAAAGAATATGACGTCAGGTCCCCTCCACCTGGCAACTGTTGGACGTCAGACCCCGGCATTTAATTTTCGTTATATTGATCTTTATATTTCCTTAGATCATTGACAGACATTTGTACAGTAAGATGCAGTATGATATGCATAATCATTACAATTTCAGAACTCTTTAGGTACACCAGAGGAGGATATGAAATGATATCACTGCAGGAAGTGAGCAATATTTTACAAGTACATGTTGGGCAAATTTAGGCAAAAGAGGATGCGGACCAACAGGTGGCCAAATGATCCAGGGTCACCCCTGCAGTACTTCTGTTGGCGGCTGAAGATCGGCTGAGCCGCTCTCCGGCATGTGCAACAGACCTTTTGGCAGACCTTTGGTAGATGGATGTCAGGCGGGTGATTCAGCATGAATTTAGGTGGATTTGCTTAAGGAACATTAAGGAACCACCACACAATGAACAATATTTCCCGATGGATTCCGCACGCAATGGATTTCCCATTGTTTTTTCTTTTTTAACATCTTCAGCACATCCAGGATTTTCCTATTTTTTGCCTCAATTTTTATCGTGGATGTTGTTGTCCTTCCCATGCTTTGACCCGCCATGAACTCACGATTTTTCGAGCCAAGTCTCTTCCAGATTCTTCAGTTGCCGCGCCAGCCGCGTGGCGACGCTTACGAGGTCATTTTGCGCGTCATCTGGGGCGAGAAATTCCAGGGAAAACCCAACATGGCACTAAATCTATGGTGATTTAATGGGATTTCATGGTGATTTAGTGGGATGTAATGGTGGTTTAATGGTGATTTAATGATGGTTTCATATGGTTTAATGGTATTTAATGGTGATTATAGAGGCTTAATCAACAAAAAAACAGGGATGTTAGTGGACAAAAACCCTGTGATAAACTAACAGCCGGCTTTGGAAAATCAAAAAATCTTTAAGTTCGGTAAATCAACGAACGAAATGGCCATTTTCAATAGCTATATCAAATTACCAGGGGGTAAGTCACACTCCTAGGGAAACCCATGGATATCCATTGAATTTCCATTCCTATGTTGTCCATGCTAATTGGCTGGAGTTCCATGTGTGAGATGTTTGCAATCATTTGTGCCCCTTCAAGGGGAGAAGAAGACTTGAATTTCTTGGCGACTGGAATCTCAGTGCATCAGAGTACCTATAAGCTGGGTTTCTCCCATCACGTTCCCAAATGGATAGATGATCTGCGATACAGGTGCAACGTTCTAGTTTAATGGAATGTCTCCCCTGTAAGGCAGGGATGCGCCGTATAAATTCAACACGGCAACGGCAAGGGATCCCAGAACACCTGGAATTCGAAATATTCACATGTGACATTTGAAGACTGGAGCACTGCCGTCCCATCAAGAATCCAACCTAGATTGCCTTTGCCTTTGCCAATCCATCCGCTCCAAAAAATACAGAATGTTACTCCATCTTCGAACCAATTTTTGGCCTCACTTGAAACCCATCCGAATGATTTTGATACCAAAGAACCAGCAAATTCCTCCGCAGAATCTGCCGTAGGCGCTGGCTCGCTCATGTCGGCCACCACACGCTCAGCCGGTCCAAACCCCTGGGGCTGTGTCCCTGTCTGGTAACCTCATCCCCAGCATCCACCGATGGAATAGCGGGTTAAACATGGTTAAGCATCAAAAATAGTAGTTTTCATGTTAGTCATGCTGAAAGGGGGATTAGACTGGTGATTTTACATGGTTTGAGGTGGCCTAATCATTCTGAAACGGTCCTTAATAAAGGCAATGCAACATCAAATGCAACCAATCGCCACCATTCATGCGCCCCAATCTCAGGAGGATGGGATTGGTTGAAAACCGCCACTTAAAAAAAGAAACCTGCTCTAACCCGGCCCAATGGAATAATAACTATATCATTAATTCAATTAATTCTGATCATTTTCCAATTTCCACTTCTTTGGTTTCAGGAAATCATTTCGAAGGGGGCGCTTTCTCTGCCCTTCCCTTGAGAGGGGTCAAGTCCAAAGCACCTAGTCCCATCTTCAGGTCATCTGTGGCTTGAGCGGGCGACAATGTCAACCCCAGATTCATAGACCATGGCAACCATGGTCTGTTTCATTGTTTGGGGTCATTTTTTCCCATTAGAAATGGTCATTTATTTTGTGGGGTCACCCTGGCTCCTGCAGAGTTTCGGAATCCTGTCGCTTCACATCCCACATTTCATATCATTTCATCCCCGGGCCTGCGCTGCGCTCTTCTGGAGCCAAATCATGGCAGCTTCATCTTGTCCCATCTTTGACAGTAAAGAGGCACTACAGAACTGGGACCTGAGACACGAAAAAGGGCCAAGATACTCCATGAATTCACCATGCCCACTCGATTTACAAGACCACAACCTACTATTTGCCTGCATGTGCACAAAATGGCAACCCCAAGGCCTGCATTTTTTTGCGATGGTCCGGTTGAAGAATCAGAGGGTTTGATACTTGAATCGTGTATCATGCTTGGTGGCTCATCCCACCCCAGTTATAAGTGGATTAACCCTACTTCTACCATTTATAACTGGGGTTCAACCCACCAAGTGTGTCTCATTGTATATTTCAGGCATGAATTTGGGGGGCCCGTATGGACAAGAGAACGATCCGTCTGGTAATCCTAATGTCCCCTGACCGAAAGCCTCCCATGAAAAACTTTGCGCTGGTCTACTGGTTGGTGGTTTTAATTTTTAACCATCTTGAAAAATACTAGTCAATGAGAAGGCCTATCCCATATATTATGGAACATAAAAAATGTTCCAAACCACCAACCAGTCTAATGTTGGCAGATTAAACAACTGCCATGGAATAAAGCCAATTGATTCCCCCATGAAAAGACGTGACTCTTTTTGGTCTGGCTGAGAGTTTTTCGGCATCCCAAATGCCAATGCTGCCAATGTTTATTGTCATGGAGTTAACAGTATAATTTTGGGCATCCGGGTATCCAAGCCATTATTGGACAAACCCAATACCATGTTTTGGAAATGTATCCCAGTTTTATCCTATATTTTATGGATGAATTGGAAGATGCTTGGCATGTTCTGCCCTTTTCCCACCTTCACAGCCAAACTGTTCAAACTTTAAAGACATTCTTACCATACTTTATATACTGTATCGTTTTCATGGGAAATCCACAACCTAAAGAAAAATTGGTCAAATCCTTTTTCCCATGGTTTCAACGGGATTTGTTGAACACATTAATAAGTACCGTGTTCTGAGATTATGGTTTGCTTTTCACCAGGAGTGTTCCCCAGTAAATCTCATTCTATCAGGCTATACTCCGTATATCCGAGTTATATCTCATACTGTCACCATTGTCGCCGGTTTACCCTCTGGTAATTGAACATAGCTATTGAACATGGCCCATTGATAGTGAATTTACGTTCATTTACCTGCCAAACATGGTTATTTTCCATAGCCATGTCAGTTTACCAGAGGGTATATCCACTAACATCCCTGTTTTTTGTTGATTAACCCCCTATGAAATCCCCTTAAATCACGATTAAACCCCACTAAACCACAGTGAAACCCAATTAAATCACCATGAAATCCCACTAAATCACCATGACATCCCATTAAACCCACCATTCTTGGCCGCCAAGTGGCGAGGCGTTGCCCTGTTCCGCCGCGGCCAGATGCCAGCGCTGCGCAGTGTCGGTGTCTTGGGGCACGCCCTGCTTTCCTTCCTCCAGCATCAGAGCCAAGGCCTGGGAAAAGCCCAGTGAAAACCAAGGGAAATGCAGGGGAATCCAGCAAAAACGAAGGGAACATATGGGAAAATGAGAATCAAATCATCAAGACTAGGGGATTTGACCATTAAAGGTTAGATTTTCCCACTAAAAAAATTAAATTTAGGAGAAATTAGCAAGAAATAACTTAGAAACCATCACACATTTCGGAATTTGAAGCACGTTTGGGACTCGTCAAGTTTTTTTTTGTGATTGGGACTGGAAGGGAACAATGATGGTCCCTGCTCCCCAGTTACAAGTGAAGTGCTTCGAAGTACTTCACACCTATTGGTGTAATTAGTAGATAACCTATGTCTATGTCTAAATAGCATCCATGGCCCGTCTATGACTAGGAACGGGGCCCAAGCATTGGGAGAACGAGGCTTAGAGATGCATGTCAGTGGTCATAACTGGTTGAGAAGTTCCACGACTGGGTTTGCTCGCATCTGGTGAGTGGTTTATCATTATTTTCCACCCAAAAGAACGCTGGATTTTCAAATGGGAGTTACAATCATGGCTCTTGGCCGTTTCCCTACTGGTTGCACATGCGGAAAATAGGACACATATATAAAACACATATTGACAAACCAGCACAACAGACAAATGGTGGGATAGTAGAAGAACATCCAGGAAGCCACAAAGCAAACACAAAGCATCATTGTAAACGTTTGGGAAACTCGAGAGAGTTTGTCACCTGACACCCAATAGAAAACTGCAGCAGCTAAACTGGGCAATCTTCCGCCCATGGGAAGAGCAAAAGAAGTAGCGGAGCACCGGAAAGTAAGGAATCATCCTTCCCTCGTCATGTTTTGTCGCTGCCACTACTTGTAGGTTTCACTAATTCACTGGCTGGTTGTGAAACACCACCTTACTAGCCTATACTGCCTAGACATGGAACTTGGGGAGCAGGCTGCGCATGCTGCGCATGCTGCGCGCGCCCACTTCAGACCAGGTTGCATTTTGTGCTTGAGGGTTTCCACTTTCAGCTGCCAGCGTATACCATTTCCGAGCTTCTCGAAAATCTGGCTCCATTTGGCCGCACAACCCTGACCTGCGCTGGGTCAAAGGGGACGCGACCCCAGTGGAATGAAGAATCTCCCATCTGTAATCTGCAAATAAGTTTCCAATTTTATTTCAATTGAGCATCAATAAATATTCTTTATTGCTATTCCGCATTGCTATGTTGAATTACAAAAGTATAGAACTGACAAACAAATGTTTCAAGACATTGGCTGGGAGAATTCCTTCACATTGAGAAAATGGCTGCTTTTGCTCAGTATGGGACCTGCTGGGAAGGATTTTTGTCGGACTTCCTGAATTTCATCTGCACAGAACCGTCTCCTGAAAACCCCTAGGCGTTGGAGCTGCAATTTCTACCCCATGGAACAGAAGTACTATTTTCAGATAATCAAAGCCTATTAGGCCACATTTTTGGTGAATGAACCTCCATTTACCATCCATGTACCATGAAATTTCCCAAGATTTTGACCCACAGCCATGACTCAACATCTACGCCGGGGGACTCGAGCAACTCGCCCATACGCCATTGAGACACTGCGTGCCCCTGCTCTGCAGCGAGCCGATACCTGAATCAGATCACGTAACGTTGACACGATGCTTTCTTGGGGGGAGGCAAAATTGCAAGTTTAACCGGGAAAATGATTGGTGATAGACAAGTTGAATTCAAGATGACTTAAGAGTCAAGATATACCATTAGTATCCATTAGTCCATTAGTGACAAATTTCAGGGTCTGAAGTCGCGTCAAGTCACATTAGTTCAGTTTAAGATTAGTCCCAGCCCCCTTTACCATGGTTTAGTATTGGCTTAATTCATATTGAGCATCATTTAGTAACAGATTTGTTTGATAAACTTGATAAAGATCAGGGAAGTGATCGGCCAATCTAGCCCCCCTCTTGTGGTCAGCTACGCAACCACCAAGTTCGATGGAACCACCGGCAGTGCGGATGATCTTCTTGGAGGAAAATCCATCTGCTCCAAGGCACAAGTGCAAGGCTGTTGGCAGATTCGTGCTGCATCCGTGGATGCCACGTTCATAGCAATGTGCCGTGCAAAACAATGCATCCACGTCCACAGCGACCCCACCTGGTCGCTGTTTAAGCAACAACTCAAGCGGCAACAACGGGGGCCCTTGATGCAGAGTTGGCAATGCCAGGTATGTGAGCTTACAAATTGGCTTAGCACAATGATAGGTTCACTTCTGTGTACTTATGGATAGAATACGTAACAAGTCAAGTCAGAAGCCTGACAAGTTCGGACATTTGAGGATGGAAACCCCAATCCTAACCGTCCCAACGATCATTCAGTGACATCATTCACAACCCAGGCATCGAACCCATCGAGCCTTCCTCATCTTGCGGCCTACAGATCCGCCATAGAAGAAACACAACTGGGTTGAAAGGGCATCCCCAACGAGGATGGAACTCTCAATCAGTGATGTCATGTCCAATCAGATGTTGTTTTTCCGAAAAATAACGTTTGCCATAAACAATGCTTCACGATCCTCTTCCAAGCGATCTTCGTCGTTGAGCTGCTGAGCTCCCGCCATTCCACCATTTCAAAACAGCCCCGATTCCTGGGGCCCGGCCCTGCAGCGAAGAAACGTTGCTTTCGTTTCAGCCACCGGAGCAGCGGTCTCAGCCTGCGTTCCATGGGATCCACCGATAAAACGGGAAAGTTAACATCGTCCCAATCCATGTGAAACCGGCTTCCATGCAACATCATCATATTTCATAATATTTCTATACTTTAAGTATACATTTCTCCCACAATTCCGAATCCAGCTTGATTTCGGCCAGAAATTTGATTCTTCCAGAGGAAGAGCCCATGCCATAGGCTGCCACCATGCCCTCCCTGGTGCCTTCTTAGCAAGCTGTCGCTCACGGATCTTCCGCAAGGCTTCCAGCTTCCTTGGCCGTAGCTATGCACCTACCAAAAATTAGTGTATGTATGTATCTATCTAGCTATCTATCTAGCTATCTAGCTATCTAGCTATCTATCCATCTATCTATTTATCTACCTTTCTATCTAGCTATCTATCTATTTATCTACCTTTCTATCTACCTTTCTATCTATCTATCTATCCATCCATCTATCTATTTATCTACCTTTCTATCTAGCTATCTATCTATCTCCTTTTCTATCTAGCTATCTATCTATTTATCTACCTTTCTATCTACCTTTCTATCTATCTATCTATCCATCCATCTATCTATTTATCTACCTTTCTATCTATCTATCTATCTATCTATCTATGTAACGTATCTATCTATCTATCTATCTACCTATCTATCTAGCTATCCATGTATCTGTCTATCTATCTATCTATCTAGCTATCTATCCAGCTATCTAGCTATCTAGCTGGCGAACTGTCTATTTATCTATCTAAGTTTGTCTAAATATATATATATACAAATTTACCTAATATATATATATACACCAATCTTTTTACTTAAATGTACATATCAAAAATCCTCTATATATATATATATAAACAACTATATGTATATATATATATAAACCAATCTTTATACCTATATATATATATAATACACCTATATCTTAATACCTGTATGTAAAAGACTATATATATATACACACCTAAAAATGAATACCTATATGTATATATACCTACCTATATATATATACCTACATATGTATGTATAGGACCTACCTATATATATATATACTATATACACCTACCTATATATGGTCCAGCGTTCCAACCCCCGTCCCTCCCCCGGCCATGGTCATGGGTCAACCATAGTACTGTCCCCCCTCCCCCCCCTGTGGTGTGGTTGAGGTGTGGTACTTGGTGGGAGTGTGGTACTGTCCCCCTCCCCCCTGTGGTGTGGTGGGCTGTGTGTTTGGAATGTATTGTATATTTGGTATGTATGGTAGGTATGGTATGTATGGCATGAATGGTTGGTATTGTATGGATGGTAGGTATGGTCTGGTATGTAAGTCTGTTGGGCATGGTATGTTTGATATGACCGTATGTATGGTTGCTATGATGGGAATGGAATGTTTGCTATGTAAGGTAGGTATGGTATGTATGGCATGTATGTTTGGTATTGTGTATATGGTAGGTGTGGTCATTATGTTTCATATGTATGGTATGTATGGTGTGTGTGGTATGTATGATAGGTAAAATAGGTATGGCATGTATGGTCAAAGTTTGTATGGTATGTATGGTATGTATGGTATGTATGGTATGTATGATATGTATGGTAATGATATGTATGGTATGTATGGTATGTATGGTATGTATGGTATGTATGGTATGTATGGTATCATTGGAATGTATGGTAGGTACGGTATATGTTAAACACATGTAGTGTTGTGAGAGTACACAGGTAGTAA
>Ga0126342_10009131_pt1 | contig 17768 bp, 18 predicted proteins | sample Cyp1metagenome_FD_92528 | JGI IMG/M metagenome (GOLD analysis project Ga0126342, IMG submission 92528) | Coral microbial communities from Lord Howe Island, Old Settlement Bay, Australia - Cyphastrea 1 metagenome | ecosystem: Host-associated > Invertebrates > Cnidaria > Coral ... | reverse complement strand
CATACCTGGCTACTGTGTTGCAATCTTGGTTCATTGGGGTTAGATTCTTTAAGGCTGAAATTTGCCCTGGTTCGCATTCTTTAAGAGGCTACCAGTGGTCCCTTAAAGATTCAGGGGCCAGGGCCAGGACCCGAATTGCAAGGGGGATGGAAATTCGAACATTTATACGGAAACATCATTGACAATATCCTGATCGCACTGTCTTATCGGGAGTTTTACCAGGGATGGGTTAGCTCATGCGCGCTTGTTTGCGAATAAGGTGCGTCAAAGTCTTATGATTGGAAATCAGTACTGTATATAATTACAGCCCGAGCGCTGGTTAAGAATCCGAAAGCTTGAGGTCCAGGGCCGCCAGGGCCCTTCAAATTATTATTTTTTTATGCAGGCGAATTGACACCACAACAGGCCGAGGGTCCCTCATCTTCTTAGGGCATTCTTAGTTATGTATTGCATGCAGCTGCACAAGTTGGAGCAAGCTTAAACGAGGTAACAAGGTGGAGTTGGCAGATTTGACAAGAGGCATGCGAAAAAATGTTTTTTTTTGAGCCTGAAAAATTGTTTTTTGCAAAGCCGTGCTTGTCTGAGTTTCATGAGAGCAGTACGGAAAAAATAGAGCCTGATTTTTTTTTGTACAGCCAGGCTAGTATGATTCTTTTAAGGTTAGTGCGCATTTTTTTTTGAGTCTGAAAAGTTGTTTTTCTTCTCAAGTTTCATGAGAGCAGTGCGGAGAAAACACAATTTTTTAGAGCCTGATTTTTTTTTGCAAAGCCATGCTTGTATGAATTTTAAAAGGTTAGTGCGCAAAAAACAATTGTTTGGCGCCTGAAAAATTGTTTTTTTTTGCAAGGCCGAGCTTCTCTGAGTTTCAAAAGAGCCGTGTGGAAAAACACTTTTTTTTAGAGCCTGAAAAGTTGTTTTCTTGCAAAGCCGGGCTGGTTTGAGTTTCAAAGAACAGCGCGGAAAAAACATTTTTTTAGAGCCTGAAAGCTTCTCTGAGTTTCAAAAGAGCAGTGTGGAAACACCAATTTTTTAGAGCCTGAAAAGCTGTTTTCTTGCAAAGCCGGGCTTGTTTGAGTTTCAAGGAATAGCGCGGAAAAAAAATAGAGCTTGAAAAATTGTTTTTCCGCAACTGCAACCCATGCTAAACCCAGCCCTTTGCAGCCAGAGGAAAGAGAGATAATGAGAAAGCAAAATTCCTTGAAAGCAAGGCTCCTGTAGCGTAATTGTTAGCGTGTCAGACGTCAGTCTTGATGGTTTGGAAGTTCGAAGCCCGCTGGGCGACTTTGTGGGCATCTAACATGGTCTGTCAATATGTCGTTTTCTTGGTTTCCTGTAGTCTGCCCTTTCACAATCACACCGCGCTCGCATCTTGTCAGAGTTGTTGCAAGGCCCGGCTTCATCCCGGACGTCACTCCATGGTAATGAGCATATTCCAAGTTGCATAGGATAACTAATTGACGTCATGTTTTCTTGTTTTTACCTTGTAACAATTGATATTCCCAATGGTGTTGGTTGCATCCTTACGTGCTCAGAACCCCATGTTTCCATGATCATGTCGAACCTTTATATAGCCACTACACCCATTTTTTTAAGGACAAAAGCATCACCTATCATGTGGCCCATCATTTTCAGGGGGTTGGTTGAGACACCGATTGAAAGCAGTCCAAACATGTGCGAAAAAACAATTTTTCGGAGCTTGAAAAATTGATTTTATGCAAAGCCACAGTTTTCTTCAAGTTATTGGGGAAAACAATGTTTCACGTCCCCAAGTCTACCCGCATAGGCTTGGGGACCTGAAACATTGTTTTCCTCAATAGCTTGAAGAAAACGCAGGCTTTGCAGAAAAACAATTTTTCAAGCTCCGAAAAATTGTTTTTTTTTCGCGCGTGCTTGGACTGCTCACAATCCACACAAAAACCAATACCCGCATATTGATTTTTGCGTGGATTGTGAGCAGTCCAAGCATGCGCGAAAAAAACAATTTTTCGGAGCTTGAAAAATTGTTTTTCTGCAAAGCCTCCGTTTTCTTCAAGCTATTGAGGAAAACAATGTTTCAGGTCCCCAAGCCTACCCACATGTGGATTTTGGGTGGATTGGAAGCAGTCCAAGCATGCGCGAAAAAACCAATTTGTCGGAGCTTGAAAAATTGTTTGTCTGCAAAGCCCAATTTCATCCCGTAAGACAATACAAGGGGTCACGCCAAAAAAATGAACCGCAAAGGGGAATTGCAAACCTCACGTATAAGCAGTAGTTTAAGAATTTGGCAATCCTATTCCAGGGTCCCTCAAATTCTTAAAGTACTATATGTTTGGTATACCTGAAAATATGTAGCCCGCCTTGGATTCGAGCCCCTCAAATTCTTATACAGTGAATTCTTGTACAATACTCAAGCTGTATATTATTATATAAACCCTGAATCTCCTCAAATTCGCCATGAACATCAATCCAATAGAGTAATTTGCCAACTTTGCATAAATCCAGAATCGCCGTCTCATATGTTTCCCTACGTTTTCCCCCAGAATCATTTTAATTTTCATGTTTGAAACAAAACTCCTCCGGCCTCAAACGGCTGTCTTGCCACGTGCCCGTGCCACGCGACTCGCGCCACGCTACTCGCGTCTACTCTGCGCCCAGCCCGCCTGCTGAGCGGTGCAGGGCAAGAAGGAGGCAACAGAGTCTCAACTTGTGGAATCGGAATGGGTTGAAATTTGGTTAAGGAATTGCTTGATGAATGGTAATTAAGTCATTGTGGATTATGACTGGCCATGAATGATTGGGTTACTAGTTGGTGAAAAGTTTTTGGCTATTCGTGAATGATGATGGGTGAATAGATGTTCAGACTGGCTTAGCGGTTGGGGAGCTGATTAAAGCAAGTGGTGATGTGATCGAAGGATTGGTTCAAATTGGTTCAGAATGGCTTAATTTGGTTGGTGCCCGGTAGGCTTTATGAATCTAAATTATTTAAATAAGCTGCTATTCATGATGGGTTAACAGATGCTGGTCCATTGATGAATGATTCATGATGGATTGGTCGCCGCAAATTATTCGATGGTTGATGTGGCTAGGGGACGCATCCAAAAATTCCATCTTTCCGACCTGAGAATTAAAATAATAATATGCCCATAATGGGTAATTCTGGGTAGATACAGCTTAATTGATGGTTAATTACAGTGCTCAGTGGAGAATCCATAAGGTAGTCAGTGTGATCCACGAAAATTGGCATTTCTGAATTATCAACACTAGGGAGTTCATAACCCATAGTTGAGGATTGTGGCTTGTGGTGAGGTTGAAACTATTTGAAATTGAAATTTTGTTTATATATGCTCCTATACCTGGGGAAGGGTGACAGGAAAATCTTCAGAATCTGCCACTTTTTTGATGTCACGGCCCAACCCGGTTCCTCGAAGTCCAGGGATACCATCCCGGTGGGGAGGATTGGCCTGATGGCAACATTGGAACACGGGGCCACACTGCGAAGATGTCAAAATGTTATAACAAACACACTTTTGTGTGATTTAGCCATGAAAATTTGGGATTTAGAGTAAATTTAGAATGGTAGCCCCTAATTGAGCAACTGTTTTTTCAGGCGGGCTGAAACCACCAACCAGGTTCCAACACCCCGGCCATCATGTGCCATAAAGTACTGGCCCTGATACTACACATATCCATATATCATGTATCAAATATTATATCAAGCAATGTCCCCATGCTAACCTCCAGGTAAATCACAAGTATGTTGGTAGAACCACCATTCTCGTTGATGAAACCACCATGTTTGTTTGATCCTTCCAAGCCAATCCTCGTTTCGTGCTGGTTGCTTTCGTCGGCCACTTTTGTCCACCACCGGGCACGAATCCCTGTAGCTGCCGCACTGCTGGGAGCATTGGTTTCTGTGTGGCTCAAGTAGTTTCGTTCTGAGACCTGCATCACAAGGTGATGCCTCCTCTTAGCTAATTTGGTTGAGAAATGTACTGTCGGTTCAGTAGGGCTCTTGGCAATGAAATAACTCTTTGATAAGGGTGAAGCCCTGGGTGTTTTGTTCCTGATTTGTTCAATAATTGCGATATTTCTATATATTTCTATTACTTAGTGGATTCGGTTTGCAGGATAACTAAGCTTAGCCATGCATGAAGTGGCGCGAACTGGCGCTAGCGTCAGCTCTGAAGGTCGACTCTGGGGGATGACACCAAAGAAGAATCGCCCAGGGCTTGCTAATCCACGGTTGACATTGAACATGATGAAACGTGTGAACCACCAAAAAAAACTGTAGATTGTTCGTGAGAATGGGTTAGTTTTCCAGGGCTAAGGAACATATATCCTTTTCAGAGTCGACTGTTTGACTGAGAATATTCTTCGTCATCAGGATTCACTGAGCCCAATCAGAGATGATTCAGGTAGAATATGGTAGAATCTGACTACAGGGGCGGCCGGTTTGCAATCCACCAATGAGGGTTCACTAATGATGGTTGGGTTGTAGGTCATCATATTTGTTGGCATAAAGCTGGGTACTCATTCGATGTGAACCTCATTGTTGCAGCCTTGTTGGTGAAGGCCGCATTTTTGTTTGTCTTTAACTGTGATAAGCTCCAAAAAGATAGACAAGTTGTTCCAGGATGCTGTCTATGATGTCCCCCCCATAATTTCCAGGTTTCCAACTGTTCTATCTTTTGGGAGTTGCTATATTATATAGCTTCAATGGATTTTGCAAAGAATTCAATTTTTTGGTGCCCACAACCTGTGCTCAAAGCTGTGCGCGAAATCTGACCTGCGACTGGCAATTGGTCCCATGGTCAAAAGGCGTCAGTGTCCATACCTGGGAGGGTTCTGGTGAAAGGTGGTGTCCCTTAGTTGCGTTAGCGAGCTAACTTGGCTTATAAGTACGTTAACTGGGGTTTATTATTGTGATTAATCCCGTCCCCCTGATTTTAAACATCCCCTACGTGGTCCCAAGTAAGTCGAAATTCCCTACTAAACCATGGTTTCTAGGGATGTGTTTTAATATTGGGGGGACGGGATTATAACTGCTGTTAATGGATTGATCCCCCAACTGGTAAACTGGCGAGAAGAATCGCTCCCACGCCAGAGTTCTTAAGTCCCCACCCATCGCCACCCCATTTTTCTTTAAACCTTCGATTCATATATTCTGATTGTCAAACCTTTTCAAGGACAACTGCATTGTTTCTTCCGAGCTGTGATCTCATTTGTCCCGGATTGCGCAAAGCTCAATTCAGACTCTAAATTATAAATTGAAGAAATATGTTGCCAAACGATGCAGGGATTTGCTATGCCATATTGTGCCATGCTGGCGTGATCCCCCTAATGTATCCTAATGAATCCGAATGTGTCAGGGTTGCATGTCGAAAGCACATCATCACAATTTTGCAGTGCTCCTCCACTTTTCCCATTGGGTTTTGTTACTTTTGTTCTTCCACACAGGTACAAGGTGGTGCGCACCAGTTATAACTTGCCTTGACAAGCCCATTAACCATAGAGTTACTGTATAGATAACATATATATTAAATTGTGCGCAGCATAAATCCTAGTTCACCTACTTGCAGAATCGTGTAAACCAAGTTTGCTAGCTACGGCACCACCTTGTACATCACCTAACATTGTTTAACCATTTCACCAGTGGCATCACCATAGCTAACCATAAGAAGCCCATCTTCGAAAACTGGACTGGCTGTTTTACAGTTTCAGCTTCCACACCTGGTTGGCTGTTTTTCACCATTCGTACGTCGATCATTGAGTTTAAACTGCCAGATATCAACGGCGGAGAAGAATGGCGGAATTCTACCATCTTGGGATGAAACAAGTAGCTTTGTATAGCGACTGATAACCACTGAACCATACATGATGGTGAGATCATCCCAGAAATGGCTACCCCTTCCACTGATTTCTTATGTGTTCTAAGTTCAGAGATAGCATGGCTACCACAGCCATCGCCATGCTGCCACGAGCGCGGGAACTGCTTCGAGAAGTGTCGTCAGCTGACCGCAGTTGGCAAATACTTCGGTGATTTCATCCTGTAGCAGATTTTAACAACAAACTAAACATGCGGATTTGTTGGGCCATCCAAAATAATTGATTATAATCCAAAATGGGATATCATGGGGATTTGGCCATGGAAACTATGGTATGATTGATCCATGTGATCGGTTCCATCACCATATGGCAATTCCCGGGTTGCTTGTCAAGCTGCCATGCTGCTTCCAAGCAATGTTGATCCAGCTGATATATTCTGAATGAAGCGGAGAATGCTATTAAAATACAAACGAACAAAATGACAATTATACAAGATAAACGCTTATCCACTTCTGAAACCACTTAACCACTTCTGAAATCAAACGAAGAAAAAGTGTGGATCAAAAGTCTTGTTGCCACAACGGTTTGCACCAGCAACTGTACAATTCTGGAGCCATCCGAAGCTTTGAAGGTAACCGTTTCTTCATTTTGATTGATACTTGATAGCCGCTGAGAGCCTCATCGAGCAGATGATTTGGGGAAAAACTACTGGAAAGACAAAGAAGACTGGCAGGATGTGTAGCAGCTTAAAGATTTGGTTCTTCGGTGAGAAGTGAGGACCTCACAGGCGAGCCACGCCGCCACAGAGTCGTATGACTCATGTGCGATCTCCAAAAATTTAACCTGCAATCAAACGACCCAATATGGTGCGTAAGGAAATTTCATGAAATTTAGCATCCAAATGTTTTTGGAGTGCCATTTCCTGGGGATGCCCTCTGCAATACCATTCCGGTGGTTGCTGGATTCGTTGGGGGTCCCATTCTGGGGCATACTGCATGTTCAGACAAACCCAAATGTTATATCAAATTGGTCAGTTATATCATTTTATATCCCATATCACAGTCTCATTGAATATCCCATCAATATTCCCATCAAATTTGTTGTCAAGGACTTCTAAATAGTGCTTCCCCCAGTTATAAGTATTTATAAGAGGGTTGGCTTGACAAAGGTGCCCAGTTAAAAAGTGCAGAATCGAGGATCAAGAATCAGGAATCGAGAATCGAGGATCGAGAATCGAGAATCGAGGATCGAGGAAATAATAGGGACATGATTGAAAATATTAATATGGAAATATTTAAATGGAAATAGAGGAATAATAAGGACATATTAAGGAAATAATGCGGAAAAAATATGGAAATAGGAAAGAAATAATATGGAAAACAAAGGAGAAAATAGGGAAATCTAGGGAAATCATAGGGAAAAAAATAGGAGATAATGGGGGAAAAAGGTAAATCACAGGGAAACAAATAGGGACATATTAGGGACATAATAAGGAAATAATGGAAAAAAGTAATAGGGAAAAAATAGGGACATAATAAAATATTAATCGGGAAATAATAGGGAAATAATGGGGACAAAAAAGGAAAATCATAGGGAAAAAAATATGGAAATATTAGGGAAAGAATAGGGAAATAATAGGAAAAATAATAGGGAAAAAATAGGTAAAAAATAAGGAAATAATAGGGAAATAATAGGGAACACAGGAACTATTAGTGAAATGATAGGGAAATCAGACGAAAAAATAATAGGGACATAATAAGGGAATAATACGGAAATAATAAGGAAATAATAAGGAAAAAAATAGGGAACTAATAAGGGAAAACATAGGGACATAATAGGGAAAATAATGTGGAAAAAATCTGGAAATGATACGGAAAATAATATGGAAAGAATCTGGAAATAATAGGGAAATAATTAATAGGGAACTAATATGGAAAAAATATGGACATAATATGGAAAAATATGATAATAATAGGGAAATAATAAGGAAAAAATAAGGACACACACACATATATATATATATATAATAGGGAGATCATAGGGAAATCATACGGAAATAATAGGGAAATGATATGGAAATAATAGGTAAATAATAGTGAAAAAATATGGAAATAATACGGAAAACATAGTGAAACAAATAGGGAAAATAGTGAAAAAATAGGGACATAGTATAGGGAAAAATAGGTAAATCATAGGGGAAAATAGAGAAATAATAGGGCAATAATAGGGAAAAGAATAGGGAAACAAAATTTCATAAAACATCATTTCCAATGTCCGATTCCAGTCCCAGGATTGGATGAGACTGCTGAATTTTTGTTTAGGCTTTTCATAGATGTTTCCCTTACCCTTTGATAATGTAACTGTTGAAAATAGACCTTTTAGTTACTAATAGTTCGTTGATTTACCTATTAAAGATGGTGATCTCCCATGGCTAACTGTTAGTTTACCAGAGGGTAAGCCCAATAAATTTCCCCCCTATGTGATGCCTAAGGTGGGCGAAGCCTCGGAGTGCCGGCCGATGGCCACCAACGCCTCGCCGGACATGGCCTATGCATCGTTGCTCTTGGACTCGCAGCTGCTGTGAGAAAAACATCCGACGGCAGCTGAGTTGTGTAAAATAAACATGTAGCCATCCAAATTGAGAGATTTGATTTAACTATGGATCTTGTAATGATTGTAAAGCTAAACATGGTTAAAACGTTAAAAATTATGTTAAAACCATTGAAATAATGATCAGCCAAGTAACCAGGTTGATCATGTTTTAGGGCCAATAGACGAACTATATAGGTAAGTTTTAGTGGATAAAACAAACATGAGCCAGGAAATATTTCAACTGGATTGGGTATGAATCATATGATGATGTTAGTTAATGTGGTAAACCCAAAATAAAGTTTGCGAACATTGAGCTGCGAATTAACCATCAACAGTTGTTCCTCCAATGGCATTGGGTTCATCATAATCATATTCCAGCTGACCGAGCGATGATGTTTACCGATGTGGTGGTGCTCAAGTATACAGAACATGTACACTTATCATTTTTTGGATTGATTGGTTCTTCATTTCCCCGCCATTTTTGATGCATCTTGACACCTTGCCTTTAACTGTGAAAGCCATGGATGTCCCATGTTAGGGTGACCTGAATGGGCCCATATGCATGTCTGCGACCTGGAGTGATTTGGGGGAACTTCAGGGATGTTCGCCGAGATGGACTACAAGAAACTAAGAGTTGAACCAGCAAGACCGTGCGCAAAAAAAAAAAACGAAATAGTTTGGGCACTCCCAATCATGGGCCGAAGTTGCCAAGATATGAGACTTAGCAGCCGAGTATCAGCACACATCACTTCACTCTCTGCTTCTCTACTTGGTTTACCGCTGCCCTCTCAAGCGGAGTCTAAAGAAGGATCAAACATAACTGAGCAATATCTCAGCCCAGCAACTGGGGTAACCCGGCAAATTGACCGATGTTACATGATGTTAGCATTTTGAAAATTATGCCCTAAAAACCAGGTGTAGCATTGGGTTTCTCACGTTGGGCGAAAACTGTCCTCGTAGTGACGCCCGGACCTGGACAATACCAAATTTTCAAGCACATTTGGTAGTACCTTGATCCCATACTTGAAAGTCAACATCCAAGGTGCTGAATAGCCAAGGTTCCCAACCCCACGATTGCGGCACTATGGGACAAATGATTGCACATTGAGTGTAGTATCCCGTCAAAGTCTCGGTTTCTGAAAGTTGGGAGGTGCCATGGAAGGCATGGTTGACCTGGATTCATTCGGGCAATTCTCACTGGGACCCATGGCTAGTGGATCATTTTGATGACAGGAAAAAAGTAGCGCATGACCATTGAGAATAATATCTCCAGTGAAAAATCTCACACCTCCCTTCCAGGTTGTAAAAGGCCAAAGCAGCCCAAATTTTCTTCAGAAGGGCTAGTGGCAAAACATCAAAGAGATCAAACGGATATTTTGTTGTAGCTTTGGGCTGGTAGATTAGGACCCTGAAACCACCAACCAATTGAGGGCTGAGGAAGGATCGAATGGAGACATTGAAAGAACTTGGTTCTTGACCCTTAGGACCGAATGGATCCAACGGCTGGAATCCATGGCTGGAACACATCCGGAAATTTTGACATGGAACATGGTCATTTTTGCGCTCTTCTGGTGGTTAGGAGGAAGCGTAGGAGTTACGGTCGTATCCATATTACCTACTCGGGAGCCAGCTGGAGCTACAATCAGAGTTTCCCACCCACATGACACCCAAATTATCCAGCAAAGATGAGGATATAATGGAATTAAAACAACCATTTGGGATCATTTGGGTATATACTGGGAGAATGCGTATTTATAATTTATCATTGATTTTTGGTTCATTTGAGTCTTCAGGACGAAAAACGTACAATGTGATGCCCCCTGCTTGTAAGTTGGCTTATAGATCCCCTTAACTTAACTATAGTCATTTCATCACCATAAACCCAACAGCGAACCTACTCTTCCCAACCAAGCTAATTGAAACAACTATCAATCCCCTTTTTGGTTGATTAAATCACCATTTTTGTTTGGCGAGTTTTACCACCCCATCACTGTGCAGATCCAGCGCTTGCGCTTGTAAAACAAGCCTGCTTTTTGCAGGCGATCAGCCACGCTTGCCGAGGAGCTTGACGCACGGCGGCCTGAACATGGGCTTGGAACGCCCCCGTAGACATGGGCATTCAACTAAATCGGGAATTCTCGATTGATCTCGGTTGTCATGTTTGATTACAGGGTTTGATGACCTGCCAAGAAGCGACAAGCAAACATAAGCAAACCATCTACAAGGGTGGTATCATGGGGGAATCATGCAATACCCAATGGTGACACCATCATTATATATTCCAATTTGTGTGATCCCGAGTAGTCTCGAGTGGCAAGCCACCAGTACTGATATACTGATCCAGGAGATATAACAGTCAGTTCTAACATGGAAAAATCGGGAGTATGTATAGCAACGATACGTTGAAGAGATTATTGATTATATTAATATACAGTATGACTTTGTTCTATACAATATATACAATATAATATATATATATGTATATTTAACTTAATACCAGTGATCATATTACCCAACCACAGGTACGCGCCCCAGTGTTGAAATCATCATTTAGGGCATGCGTTTTTTTATTGCACCTCCAAGTTGGGCAGGTTTGGAAATCATTTGGTGATCCTATGATGTACAAAGACTCAATGGATTGGTTTAAGGGAAGATCTCAAGGAAACCATAGATTGTCCTATGAAATATGTGGAATATGGGGCTTTTCTGTAGATTTTCCGTTAAACCAATCCATTGAAAGAATCACTAGTTTTTGCAAAGAACAAGAACCATTAATCTGTGTAAAACCGGGGATGGCTAGTTTAATACATTTGGTGTTGCAACACATGCATGGGGGCTGCATAGGGGCTTATAATTCCCAACAAGAATCCATTGCCTCACAACCAAGATTTCTCGAGCTACTACGGCATCCTTTGCTAATTTAACATGACTAGGGAAAATCATATTTGTTTCACCATTTCTATAAGTATAGCATCGAACTAAATTGGCCATGTTCCACACCCCAATGCCCCACGTATGGAATATTTTCGGGTCCAAAAATGACCCGGATGTGGGTAAAAATTCCGTACATGGAGCATACGGACAATAGCTATGTTACCCATGGATGACTTTCTCATTTAAACCGCCATATATATATATATATATCCCTTCGTACGGAATTGTCGCCACGTTACCAAAGGGGCCCCTCTGAGGCTGGAGGAATTCCTCGAGGAGGCGCTGAGACCTGAGAAATGCATCAAAAAAGGATGCCGAAGAGTGTGTGAAACCAGGTATAGATAAGAACTTCTCCACATATGTTCCACGTCTTCAACTTTTCGGCAGTTTTTTCTTTTGGTTGCTACATATATATATATATATATATTATTTAGTTTATATTTTGTATATATATATATATCATTCGATGCCCAACAAACCAACATGCCAAGGTTGCAGGTTGAACCAGAGAAAAATATGGGGTCAACAGCCTGGTCCCTCGTTAGCAAAATAGCTGGGATTTATGGGGGTTCATCCCCAAAATATCGTATTTCCTTAGGTTGTCATAGGTTTTCATCCATAGCCGAAGAATATGTACTGGACTGTTGGCACAGTTTTTGACATAGGAGCTGGTCGTGCCGGTTGTTGACTACGAGCTACCATCCCAATTCATACCGTTCTGTTCGACCATGACTAGTGATTAGTACCTGACCATTGTTGTTCTTGTTGCTTTTGTTCTTGTTATTGTTATGGTTATTCTTGTTGTTGTTGTCGTTGTTATTGTGGTTGTTGTTGTTGTTGTTCTTGTTATTGTTCTTGTTCTTCTTGTTGTTGTTGTCGTTGTTGTTGTCGTCGTTGTCGTTGTCGTTGTCGTTGTCATTGTTGTTGTTGTTGTTGTTGTTGTTGTTGTTGTGGTTGTGGTTGTGGTTGTGGTGGGGGTTGTTCTGATTGTTCTGGTTGTTCTGGTTGTTCTCGTTCTTCTGGTTGTTCTGGTTGTTCTTGTTGTTCTTGTAGTTCTTGTCGTTGTTGCCGTCGTTATTGCTGTCGTTGTTGCTGTCATTGCTGCTGTCGTCGTTGTTGTTGTTGTTGTTTCCCCCCGAAAGTATTAACCTACACTTTCAAACTAACAAAAGCCCCCAAACAATTTCAAAGAAACAATGGAAATAACCTCCAGGGTTTCAACACTTTCATCCCTACATCGGAAATCATTCAGCCACGCATTTTGTGGAGCTAATCATGTCCAACTAAGGTTTATCATGGGTAGATCTACAGCTGGATAGCTTTAAAAATCAAAATTCCCGGTGAATTTTACAATTAAGAAACAATTTAGAAACAAATCCGTTATTCATAAGTCCCAGTGATAGATATGTTGATCCTAGTTAAGGCGCCGTTCTTGGCCAGGATCATGGGTCGCCTGGGTCGCCGCCAGGGTGTGGAAACACGGATTGATTTATGGGGGTTTCACGGGGGTATCCCCAAGTCACCATAGGTTTCAATACTGAAAGGGTTACCCTAGCATTGGCCAATGTGAATCCGAAAACTCTCCGAATGTGAAAAACTGACAAATCTATTTCTATACTAAAACGGTCTAATGACTTGGATGATTTGGGGGTACCACCATTTTAAGAAATCTCCATATGTCTACTCTCCAGAATGATGGAAAAGTGAAATCCGATCCTAGAAGAATGAAATTCCTGTTCTATGTTATTTTTTGGTTTGCTATCATGGTGAAACCAACAGTTAACATCCAATGTGTTTTAAATGTTCCTGCAATTTTCTGGGAGGAATGTGGCCAGAATTACAAACATGCCAGCTCAGGATTTGAAAAATAAGTTGATTTCGTACAGTATGCAAGGAAGTAACACCACAAAATGATGAAGAAAATCACCAGTTTTCAGATGTTTCTTCCATCGGGACTCGAATTGATGCAACCAAAATCAACAACAGACAGCTTGGATGCGCCGTGGATTTTAGTTAACTGGGGTGTATTCCCCTTGTAATTCGTATTTCATGTTTTTCTCAACAAGACTTATCCAGTACACCAACTCCATAACCCGTCATTATATTGAGACAACTGATCAAAACTGACTGGCAATGTTTCAAAACATGAGCAACCCTTAAATTTGTCAGAATGACTCATGTTGATAAGAACCCTGTTTGTTTGGAGATTCACGTTTTATAATGCTTTATACAGGGTCAGATCCACATTCACCATGGCTACAACTCACGGTACATATCCAACAGGCCTCAATAAGTGTGACAGACCTCAAAGATTGTATAAAAAATATGGTTCTTGGTACTGACGGTATCCAGCATTCTGCTAGGGACATAGCGACTGGCATGCAGGGGTACCATGGGGTACCACACAGTTATTTTTCTACGTGCCGTTTCCGTTCAGACTTGTGTCACTTTATTCGCTTCAGACAGGCTTCTACTTATATCCTCCAGCAAACGTAACCACATGTTCTTTCATTTACATAGATGGGTAAATCATCGTTAATTAAAACTATTTAAATAGAATTGGCCCTTGCATTAAGCAGAATGTTCCATTGCCATGGATGCAGCTCACAACCCTGGGACCCAAGAGGCCAAGAAAAAACGAAGCTAAGCAGCCGTGGTTCCAACCATTTTCTTCATATCGGGGTACCGTAAATTTGGTGAATGGTGAGGACATAGGCTGAAATAGCTTAAGGCAATTAATGCCCGAAGCCTATTGACATGTATACTAATATGAACATAGCAGAAAGCAAAAGTTTTGCCTGGTAGCTGTTAATGTTCTTAGGGCCCTTGGGTTTTCCCCAGATCTTCCACGAGAATGAGTTGCTGGATTCGCTTTTTGTGCAGTTTGCATCCCAAGCAGAACCTTTTTCGTTGTTCGATTCCATGCCGTTTCCCAGCATAAATACCATATACTGTACATGCATATACTATACAGATATATGCATTCCCGAATTTTTTGGCGAGCTTTCCAATGTTTAGAAGCCAACATACCCCAAGAAAATGCGTGAGACTGATCATCGATTTCCTGAAGTTCTCTATACATAAGTTGACCGTTTTATGATCATTGCGGCTGAGGTCCAGAGTAGACCAGGACCGTTGGAAATTGTTCACAGAGGCTTTCGGTGATTCATCGATGCTGGGCCAAAAGGAGGAAGTTGTTTGTCCATTTCAATGGGAAAAACATGTTCTACTTCCCATAGGTTGTTCCTGAAGCTATGGCGATATGTTTGTTCATTAATTCCCTCTAGGCTGTCCCTTAATCTATGGCAATATATACCCTTTTTATTCTTGATGGGATACTTGATATTTGTATATAGAACCATTGTTAATTGCAATGGTAACCCAATTCCGGATCATATATGAAGTACCTTTCATTTGAACCCCCCAGTTATCCAAGGCTAGCCATGAGATTAGAGGGCCATGAGATTAGCTGTTGTTTCACCTTGGTTGCAGTGCCCATTGCTGGATAAATTGACTGAAGAATGGTCCGGAATGGTTGAAGGTATGGGCTCTGCAATCTTCAGCCATGGAGGAATCACCAGCTCGTCCCAGGCAAAAGAGACCCCCGATAATGCTTGGGGTTTTGATGGTTGTTTTAAGTTTATTAAGCACCAACAACCACCAATGAGAACCAGTCTGAACCAGCTATTAGTGGAGGGGGTACTTGTGCTGGAAAGTTAAATTCCAATGATATTTGTACTGCAAGGCCGTTGATGTACTTTTCGTTTCCATGTTATGTTGCCATCCGCATGTTCCATTTATCAGTTGGGACGATGATGCCGGCATAGCAGTTTCTCATTTTTTTTGAGGTCAACTGACTAGTGACCAGTGGCCACTGAGTTTGTTTAAGGGCTACATGGACGTAATACAGTTCTACCACCACAATTGGTTTTACACTATGCAGGTCAATGCAGGTATTTGTTTGTTAAAGCATGTTAACTCCATTTCATTCCGCTATTTGAAGCATGCTTTGTTGGTCATCAACCGGTCCACTATCGCAGGAATGCCCGGATTGATTGATATTGATTGCCCGCGGCTAAGGAAGCAATCCAAAACGGGTCTCACCCGCTTCATCAAGGCAAAGGGGAACCGAACCAGCTGCTTGGGACACACCCCAGAGAATGTGGACATATAGCATCATATAGCATCAGAACACGCCCCAGAAACCATGGTCTGGTTGGGGACTTACACTTATGTGGGACCATTTTGGGGATATTTAATATCTACGATTCATGACGATTATATAAAGTTGGAGGCTTATGATGTTACGTAAAGTTGGAGGGCTTTTGAAGGCAACCTTGAAAGGGAGCTTAACTTTGATGTTTTTGGGGTAATCCATCACCACAAAGATTGGCGTCCCAAACTATTGTTATATTTTTGAAAAGGGCTCGGCTGGGCCATTCTGCTTGACGGTGTGTGAATGGGTCAATTGTTTGAGCCATCAAGGAGGAACGTCAGATCCTGCTAACAGCTCATGCGTAGTGCAGGTTTTGGATATTTTGGTGATAATCGTTCATTGGAGATGGTCATGAGCCGCATGACTGTTCTTTCAGATAATAATGGGTATGACTTTTCCGGGTTTGGGAGAAATGCCCAGGATGACCAGCCATTGGTTGGTCCCCCTGCCCCCCATTTGCTGGCCATGAGACTGCCAGGCCATGCACGCAGTCATTGAAACCGGCGAAGCCCTTCCAATCACAGTGGCTTGGCAACGTGTGTCCTGCACTGTAATACCAATGCGCGGGCTGATGCTACCAGTTGGAGGACATGGGACATGTGGGATGTCAAAATTGCAGGCCCTGCAGTTGGATGGTTTTGGTGTGGATTCTAGCAGTATTTCATCCCATCTTGGGCCGTGCCACCAGGTTCAGAGAACCCACTTAAATAATTGGAATGGTCAGTCCCACACAGGAATACATGACTATCAAAATGGCACGCCCCGAACGGCCAGGAAATCAACAATCCCGGGATTGAGACTACCGACTTTTGACCCATACCTATGCATGCTGTATGCAGTTTCCCTGGCGTTGTAGAAATTCTCCACTTGTTCTGGCAGCGACCGGAATCCATGTATAGCTTTCCTGACTTTCGAACCATCGCCTCATAACAAAGTTGTTTCGAATGGTTGCTTTTCATTTTTTGGCTGCCCCCCTTGAGAAGCCATCATGGCAACGGACAAATTAACATAGTTTCTCGGATGTTATAGGAAAGTCATCCAGTCCAACAGTGTTGGCTAGTCGGTTCAAGCCTATCAAGCCTATCAAGCCAGGCCATACAATCATATTAAATCTTAAATCTTAAGTGATTCTGCTTACATGATCCCAATTTCCATGTGGGCAACATCTTAAAGACGCGCCATGACCGCCCAGCACCCCTGCGAGGTGTGGAAACATAAGAAGGAACGAGGCCTCAAGGCACTCACTGAGTTCCTTGGCAGGATGGGATATTGGGATTTGGGGTGGTTTTTCGTGTTTTTCCACCCTCAAACATGGCTCTTAAAGCATGAAACAGTCAGAAAATTCAATGGAAAACATGGCTCTGAAAACATGAAACAATATGGGTAAACAATGGGTAAACAAATGGGTAATTAACCTGGCAATTACACTGGTAAGATAGGTGGAAAAGTGCAAGTCTGATGGTATGCGACTTGGGCAAGTGATAGCGCCCCCCGAAAGTGTGTTTTAATGACATGTTTAGAAGTATGAAAAGTATGGTACCTTCGACCAGATTCATGCTCTTTGGTGCAACAATCTGAGTCATGCCTGATGATGGCTTAAACAAATAATTGTTTGCAGATCATGTTTTATGATGTTTTACGTAGTTTTGGTGGTCAAAGAACACTTCCAGAGGGCAGGCATAAGTGTTTGTGGCCAACATATATGTGCCTAGTGGTTGATGACATGGTTTAAGGGTCATACATGGGCGTTTCGAAGGAAGCATTTGGCATCTGTTGTTCCGTTGACAAAACAGATCACAGTGCGGTGGAACTTGATGAGGTCGTTTTGTTCACCAGCTTGCGGACTATAAAATGACGAGCCCGCATATTCCCTAACCTCATCCATTAAGATTTGATGGGCATACATGTGACCAGGGATATATAATTATCTCATATGTAGAACTGGATTTCATAGTAGATATTTCCATATACATATTTTACACATATATATATATATACATGTGTATGTTGTTAGATATGTACGTTGATTCACATATAGATCCACTTGTCCCTTTTAAGTATCAGTTTTTTTAATACATATATATATATATGCCCTTCTTGATCAGATATGTGTACAGTGTAGACTATGTCACATGTAGCATATATGTTTGTATATGTGCTGAAGCCATTTTAGTGCTTTCAGCTACCTTCGAGCTGACTGAGTGAAAAGGTGCTGATCAGT
>Ga0126342_10009130_pt1 | contig 17770 bp, 14 predicted proteins | sample Cyp1metagenome_FD_92528 | JGI IMG/M metagenome (GOLD analysis project Ga0126342, IMG submission 92528) | Coral microbial communities from Lord Howe Island, Old Settlement Bay, Australia - Cyphastrea 1 metagenome | ecosystem: Host-associated > Invertebrates > Cnidaria > Coral ... | reverse complement strand
TTGATGCTATATATATACACATACATATTGATACATAATGATCATAATGATATATATATATATACATATATATATATATACATATATATATATATATATTGATATATATATATATATAAATATGTGTATATATATATGTAATATGATGGATCTAGTGCTCAGAAATATTCAGAAACATCCAGAGGCTGTGAACAATTTCCGCAACATTCCCCAAAACTCACTAACCTGAAGAAAGGCCGGGGATGAATCGCCATATCAAACATGATTCCAGTGAGGTCACAGTGAGGTCACAGTGAGGTCACTTTGATTTGCCCGTGTATATATATATATATATATGTATACACAAATACATATATAGTTGGATATGCATCCCACTTGGTAGGTGGTTTATAAGTCATATATAACTGAGGGGTATAACCCATTTACTAAGTGGGATGCACCATGTAATGGATAGATTAACACTATATATATATATATACAATGGTATAGTGGTATAATATGATGTAATGGTGTGTATATATATATATTGTAATATGTAATGGGATATATAATGGGATATGTAATGGGATATACAATGGGATATATAATGGGGTATAATGACCAAGAACATATAATGGTATACTGGAGTGTCTATACGTGTATATATATATATCTACATATGTATGGAATCCGTATACAATGGGCCATAATGGGATAGATAATTATAATGGGATATAATTATCAATGATATGTCTATACTTATATTTTTCATATATATATATACATACACGACCAGCTGACTATGGGTACTATGGTCATCTATCCAACTTCATGGGAATCCAAAACATAATGGTTTAATGGATTGGTATAAATTCCTACTGAGGACCCAAATACAGGTGTAAATCGTGTAAACCCAATTTTGACCATGGCACATATGACATATTCCAATTGGTAAAGGAAGAAACCACATTTTAAGTACTCCAATAATTGGATGATTACATATGATTACAGTAATACCAAAAAAGGACTAAAATCTGTGGTCCCCCAGGTCTTTAATTTTGACCCAATTTCATTGATTTTCCATTTGCTGTATATGGCTCTGTTTGTTTGCTAGAGGATATAGCAGGGGTGAAGTGACCCTCAGAAACCGGTGAGGAAAGGTCGCATTGGGGTAGCCTCTGGTAATTTGACGGAGCAAAGTGGAAAATCGCCATTGCTAGTAGCTACTAAATAACAATCCATAGTAACAATATAGATAATGGATAATAGCTATTTAGTATGTAAAACATCATAAATAATCTATAAAGGGACATTTTTTTCCATAGCTATGTTAAATAACCGAGCTGCGAAGGCATTGGTTTCCCCATTAAAACATGATCGATATATGACCGATTAATTGGATAAGACATGGGGTCCTCATTTTTACCATCAAGGGATGGGTCGACAACCGAGAGATACCCCGCAATTATCCAACAGTAATATCCATTAATATCCAACAAGAAAATTAACATATGTTGGATGGATTGTTAATTAACATTGATAGAACAATATCCAGTTAATTATCCAAACATCAATTGCTTGGATAGTAATTATCCAACATATCCCAAAACATCGGAGATTAATCATCCAAACACATCATTCTTGCCATGTTTTGTGATGTTTTGAAATCGCTCCTGCTTGTCAAGGAAGACTTCAGAGCCGCAGTGGAGCTTGTATGGTCGCCTCGACACGAAGACACCCACGCCATAAATGGAGGATCCCCAAAAAGGATGGGTTATGAACAAGCCTCTTAAACTGGATGATTTAGGGGTACTCCTATTTTAGGACATCTCCACATATGTAGAGATATTTTTCGGGACTATGGGAATAGAATCAACTTGATATGATACTAACTTTAATCTGGGTGACTTTCATGGATAAAGTGATGACTTACCTCTCCTCGGTTTTTCGAGATTGAGGCGTTTCGGCACAGTCCATCATCCCAGTCGGAATCGGGGTATACCCAATGCCATAAAAGCTCAAACTCGGGGATGGTTTCTTATTGGCTTTTACGGGTTTACCACATCAGTTCGGATGATAGATGTAGGGATGGTTAATCTTCTATTCACATCTATTTACCTCAATATCCCCCATAGTTATATAATCCCTATAATTATTGTTAAGAATTGGGGTTGTTTTATCTTTAAACTATATAAAGGGATTATTGACTTATATCGGATTAATAATAAACCCGAACAAATACGGATTAATGTTAATCCCCAAAATGTGTATTTTAATTTGGTATTGATATCCTACTATTTCCCCATATTTTAGTTTTTGGGTTGTTAACCTATGTGTGTTAATTAGTACTGAGCCTCGCACCCGCGCTGTCTGGGCGCATCTTCCTTTGGAGGCACGGCCTGGCACTAGTCTACACCATGATGATTTTGAGGCCATGGTCATCCATTTTCTTCATATTCTCAGCATTTTCATGCATTTTCCCACATGGAGGTTTCCTAAGTCATGGGGGTACCCCACTTCTCATCCATTTTTGGTTGGGATTTCCCATGAAATTAACCATCATTGGGGTACCCCCATGGCTTGGGAAACCACCTCTCCATTGAACCCGAACTCCCAGCTGTGCAGCCTCCGCTAAGAGCTCCGGAAAAGCCCAAGAGAGCAGGATGCTCAGAGACTGCCTCCTGGGCAACTGCGTGTGGAACCCAGGATGGTAAGGTGGTAAACCCAAATGGATAAACCTATATAAACCTATATGAACCTCCTATTTGGAGATGGTTTTTACCACCAATAAACATGCTGATGACTTGGGTATGTTTTGTTTTGTTTTTTGCATTTACCACATTATTGCCAGTTAATGTCAGTTATACGGTGTGCTGCTCAATGCTTTCAACCTGAACATGGTACATGTCAGTGGGGATAATGTTGGGATCATCATCCCAAATAGGGTGGAAGGTAGAACCTGTTCGAAACGACCAACCAGGTGTATCATGAAATTGGAACCGTCAGATCTTCGGAATTGGACCCAATACTCCATGACTCCATGTTTTGTGTCAATTGATGTCATCCAATGTATTCCAGTGTTCAGGACTTCAAAATATTGGGGATATCAACTATCTACAAAAGTTTTGTATCTTTGGGATTGACCATCCCGTGGAAAGAACGCCATGAAGCCCTTGAGTTGTCCAATCTGATAAATCTTCCTCAGAGGCCTCCTCACCTTTTCGGGTTTCATGGCTGACCCATCTGTCCTCGTCAGCAAATGCACGACTCGTAGTCTTAGATACACTATTACTCACAAAAAAGATACAAGTAAAAAGGTTGGACCCCTGGAAAATCTGGGGAAATCCTCATCTCTACCGTTCTTTTTAAAAGGTTGTTATACTTTGAGCCCCTTCCTCACCATCCCCGCCCAATATCCCATCGTGTGCCAATGTCAATGGCAAGTTGCTCCCAGTCCCTTTGTGACTTTCCAGCTTCGACCTTCCGAGCAGCGGTCGTAGGTGGAGTTTTCAGAGCAAGCCATTGCTAGTTCCCAAATTTTCATGGGATCAATGCAAACCATGATGGAGAGTCATCAAATTTGAAATCCATTCAATAAATTCATGATAATTTCATGATAAGTCCATGGAAATCCCACTGATGATAATGATTATTTTCCCCATCTTCTTTTACATCCGCCATAGATCATTTCAGTTGGGCACTCCGTCAGATTCAGCTGATCCGGTGCTGAATCAATCCATGCCCGTGCTGGAAATGTTGGTCAGTGGGGAAGATATAACCGGCCTGGTAAACATACAAAAAGCTATTGACATGGCCATTTATAGTGGATTTACCCATTCAAAATGGTGATTTTCCATAGTTACGTTAGTTTACCAGAGGGTAATTCCAACATATTGGACATACAATATAGATTAATATAGTACTGTGCCGCCAACAAAAAATATGGCCAGTCTGTTAAGCATACGCCTTCCGCAGCTGCGCGAGGCCCTGCAGCTGTGCTGAAGCCTGGCCAGCGAGTCCGCAGCTGGTTTGGTGGGCTACAAACCATGGGGAAAGACGTCAACTGACCTGGTGATTTGCTCATCTTATTATGGATTCTTTGTTTTTTTGTTGAATACTGTTTTAATATCCAAATCCAAACTTAACGTTGCAGGTCTTTTTTGTTGTGGGTCTACGTTTTTTTCCATCCTTAAACTTCGCATTGCTTCCGAAGAAAATGGGTGGAGCCATCACCAACCAGCCTAAACGATGCTGATGCTATCGTGTGGTCGCGAAAGTCATAGCTCCAATAGGCCCCATACATATATATATATATTATATTATAATTATATATTCTCTATATATATATGTATATATACATATTATAGTAAGTATAACTACTTCTAATTGGGAAGACGGATACAACCGCTCCAAATTCCGTTCCCTCCATGCTCCCTCCATGCCTTCAGAACTCGTTCCCGAACACTGTGAAGGACCTGGTGGGTCAGCCATCTGGATAATGAACCAAGGATTTCACCAACAGTCAATATCTTTAAATAGTGATTTAACTGGCAATACATGATAATATATATATATATATATATATATTATCATGTGTATATATATAATATATATTATTATATATATAATTATATAGATATACACATGATATTTACTGCACCCTTATTCAAAAGACCTAAGAAGACTGTATGTAAAAGGATGGACAGGACTGAGGGTTTGCCCGGAATGGATTGGTTAACGACAAAATCTGTCGGAAAAGTTACACCCTCTGCGGATGTTTTTTCACCGGCAATATTGATATTTACCCTAGTTAGTGAGTTGGAGGTTGTCTCAAAATGGGGGAGGTTCCAAACCATATTTGAAAGACCTTTATTTGGAGACTGTGTGTGTATATATATAATTATATATATATAATTATATATATAATTATATATATAATATATAATTATACAATATATACATATATATATATATATATATAATTTTACATATATATATATAATTATATATATAATTACAGTATAAATATATATATAATTATATATATATATATATAATTATATATATATAATTATATATATATATGCAAGTTACAAGATATTCATATCCAGTCAGAAAAAATGATATGACGAGGAGGTACAGTGTGACTATTCCTGGTCATGGGGGGAAACAAATGCCTATGTCTCGACGGTGGCACAAGGGCCAATACACAACGCTAGCAACACACTCATCGATCGAGCAATACATCAGTGCCCAATTCACAGTCACAGGGTGTCGTAAACCCATCCATTTGAACAGGAACACAGTGTGATCTATGAAAAACACCCCAAAACATAAAAAGAGATGCCTCAAACATCTGCTACCAACCATTTGATTCCCAAACTCAGGCGGTGTTGCTCCGCTGGTTGTGGAGGTGTCTTGCAAGGCCAGCATTCTGGCCTGGCGTTGATGGCTTTCTGGCCATGAAATATGTGACTTTCCTGAAACATGTATATATATATACATAGATGATACATTTTCTCACGATTACATATGGAATGTGATATATAAAATGAAACAAATTAATGCACACATATAAATATAATCATACATATATATATATATGTACATTCATATATAAAGCATTATAAAACTATTTAATGATATGTATTTCTTATCATTGTTATTATTCTTGGTATTATTATATACAGTATATATATATTATATATATATATCATCATTTGGAGATAAATTGCGGACTTGCTGCTTTGTTGGCTGTTGCTATGAACCCACTTCACATATGAGCAGCAAGTTGCCGAATCCGGGACTCGTGATTGCCATGGTTCCTCGAGTTTGTCGCGATTGTACAAATCAGATCAAGGAACGTCAGACAGATCAGATCATGTTTGTCATTTGTTTCTGATAAATGGCCATGTTAGATATGTTAGGTTGTTTTGATATAACAGCTGGAACCCAATTGGGCCCTCTTTTGGATAGGTATAAGGATGCAAGGTTTACGCCCATTTCATGGGTCTAAATCCTCCAAAATAATTTCCAAAATAAGGTCATGTGAAACAGTTATAGATAGACCACAGCTGAAACCGATTCTGATTTTCACACCTGGATTCTGGGCTATAATGTAAGTTGGTGGTTTGTTGGAATATCCCAATTTTGAAAAAACACCTCCATGACCCTCAAGATTTTAATCATAGACATAAGTGACATAAGTTTCCAGGATGGTAGTTCAATGATATGTCCTCCATTAGTTTCCAGCTTTCCAACTTTTCAAAAGCTATTTTGGGGGTCCTATGACTATAATAGTATAAATCCTTGAGATCACCAATAAATTCCGATCAAATTCCTATCAAATCCCTCTGAAATTCCTATAGATTCCTATAAAAACCCTATTAAACCCTGTGAATCCCTACTGATCCCTATGAAAACCATTTAAACAAATGATGAATCCCTACGACATCCATATCAAATCCCTATGGAAATACCCCAAGAAATACGAAATCCCTCCCTGGCACCGTCCCTGGAACCGTGCCTCCAGGTTCACCCCATGCATCTGACGTCCTCCACGCAGCAGGTCCTTCTCCTCCAACACAGCTGCCAGGTCCTAAGCCCGGCAGCCAGGCGCCGGTTTCCCCCGCACCATGTGGGAAATCCCAAAAAAATGGGAAGGTCATGGAGAAATCATGCAGATTTCATGAGATTTCATGGGATTTCTTGGCGGTTTCATGGGAAAAGCATTGGGATTTAACCTTAAGAAGTATGATAAATTATCCCTGTTTGATGGGGGTTAGTTGGAATTTAGCCCTATTTAGGAAAATACGTTATTGATCTTTATTGATATAAGACCCTTCAACAAGACAAAGTGGTTATACAGGACACATGTGGAATCTGTGAAACAACTATATTCATGTATATACACAATTATACACATCTATACAGATACTATGTATGTGGTCTATAGATGTCTAGAGTCATCTAGAATCTAACATCTATGAGCCAATGTGATTGTCGGCTGACACAACTTCCTGAGTTGCCTTAACCAAACAGCGCGGAAGGCAGCAATCAGCAATCCTTTTTTGTTTCGTCGCAGAGGACGTTTGCCCTCGAGTGAAACACTTTGAAGGTGTTCTTCAAGAAATATGCCCTCTCTGTGTAAGTTGCATGGAAAGTGGAACCCCCACTTTCTCGATGATTCTTGCATGTCTTTGCAGGATTTTCCCGTTGGAAAAGGTGGCTTCTCACTTCCATGATCTTTCCCTGAAGAGCAAACCGTTCAGCATTACCATTCACTGAGCAGAAGCATGTTTCACTTCCGCAGTGAGCCTGGGACAGGGAGAAGGATATGAGCACTGCTCCACACAAAAAAAACACGAAGTGAACACAAGAAAAACATAAACACACGGATACGGGTGCGTCTAATAGTAACGTACCCCTAAATCCATTTGTTAATCATCATGATCATCATTCAAACAGCCACTGGAGGGTATACTCCACTTTCAGACACCCCCAATATGTTGTTGGTTAATATTGTGTTTCAGCAACTTCTGGCTCTGGTCTAGTAAGCAATGATGTTTAGCATGACTGCAGGCTCTCTGGCCCAACATGGAAGATGTGCAAAATGAGTTTCTCCTATATAGATTCGATACTATGTATCAAGAGTCAGCCTGTGTCCTTCCGCGCTATCGTCAATGAGAGACTAAACCAGAGTTCATCTCTGGAGATTCATGATTGTGGCTGCAATGACCTAGCAGCTGAAATGGTCCATGGTGATGTGTTCTTCATGTGTGTTCCATGATAACAATAATGTCAACATGAATCCATTGGCATCCCTTTTCAAGCTGTGATCAAATGAGTCAAGCCATCCATTCAAAACGAGCCAGTCATCCGGAGCCTTTGTTGGAGGCAACCTCATGCCACCACTGGTTGAGCTGCTGGAACTTCCACCTTTGCAGGTCCAATTGATGGGGTTGTCTTAAAAATAGGCTGCCCTCAACAATTATTGGTTTATCATCAGGTTCCCTTGCGTTTCCAGTTTGATTTCCAGTTTGAAATGTTAGACTATATTATTTCATGGGGTACAATGGTATACTCCTTTTTATCAGACAAAACCCCATTCTGTGCTGTCCCTTGAACCCAGTCATTGGCAGCCAGCTACAACCCCATTTATGGAATGATCACCCCATTTGTAACTAGTTCATTATACCTGATATTTGTTGGCCTGTAGTTCAATCATTGGATTGGTTAAGGGAAAATCTTAACCGGAAACCATGGTTTTTACCATCAAATTGATCGGGCTTTCCTGTAAATTTTCCCATCATCCAATTCTATGATTCAAGGGAACATTCAAACAAAAACCTCTACACCCGCCTGAGGAACTGCTCTGGGTGTTCTTCTCGGAGCTCTGAGCCTGGTGTCCGCCTGAGCACCTTCGATGTCCGCATTCTGCAAGGAGTTGCCTCAGCGACACGCCATGCTACGCTGAGCGCTACGCCTGCGATGAAGAGATGTTTGCTATGAACATCTGTGAACAATCCCCATGTTCAAGAGGTCAATCATCGAAGTACATGCCAATGTTCCATAGATTCCATAGATTCCATAGCTATGTTAGTGACCTAGGGAGGGTCAGTGGGAACTGATGGCAACTAGCAGGAAAACCATTGATAATTCAAGGCCAGTTGGTTGGAGTTTGTCCAACCCCGTGGTGCCAAACCTGAAGCCTAGCTCTGGCGCATTCAATTGGACCTACAAATGCAGCCAACAACGTGTAAACGAATCACATACCAGAACCTAATCAAGATGTGTATATATATATATATTATTACATCATATTATATCAAATAATATGTTATATTATATTATATATTACATTATATATTATATTAATGTTATAGTGTGTTTTGTTATATTCATATTGTATAATATCATGTTACATTACATTATTATATTATGCTATCTTATATTATATTACATTATAATTACATTGTATTATATTACATTATACTATATTTTGAATATACAATACACATCAATACACCACAACACATAAGAATAGATTGCACCATCTTTGATGTTAGCAAGTGGCTCTGTGGCCGGTTGCCCGGAGGGCCGTAAAGGTGGTAAGGTAAACCACCCACCCGGCGCATGGGCTTTGCTCCGGGCAGGTCGTCCGTGTAGAGGTTGAACTGCACCTCCCCATTGTCTCCTCAGAAAACACCGGGGGTTTTGAAGTGTTGAACCAATACATGATGGATATATCTGGAAAAACTGTTATTGAACTATCAACCATCAACCCTGCTGACTAACCCAATGAAAACTGGGATTCAACCAACAACATGGAGGGTTTGAGCAGCAACAGCAACAATAAAATTGAAGGGAATATGAGCAGAAAAGAAAAAAGAACCATCGAAAGTAAACAAGTGTTTTCCCCCGTAGATGCTGGCGGGTCTTGTACAATCCCCCAAACCTACATATATAGCACATCCACAAATACTTTCGTAGCCTTCCAACCCCCTATTTCGCAGGGTCTATGTGGGGGATAGAGGATTTTCCGAAACAAACCAGTTGCTTTTTGAGTGATTTCTGGGATGGCAGCCCGGCAAAACTCTGCACCCGCACCAGTGCTATAGATTGGTTGGACTAATCTCCCACAAACCAATCTTGGGGTTGCTCAAGTCTGACTTGCTCCGGATGGCTAAATCACCGTGACCATCCATGACTACTGTTATTATTAGTGTTGTTTCTTATAGTAACCTCCTAGAAGATAGAAAAGTAGTGGGATTGATGCTTTATTTTCTCCATCTTTTCCTATCTTTTTTGGGATTGCTACATGGAGGTTTAAAAATGGGGGTACCCCCAAATCATCCATGTTCATAGGATGTTCCATGTATAAACCGTTCATTTGGGGGTATAGTGATCAGTTGTATCACGATTATCACGTCGCGTTTTGGTCGCACATGGTCGCAAGGCTCGAATCTGCGTCTGAGGCTTGCTCCGGTCAATGTAGCCCACCTTTTTGGCTCCGAATTGGCCACAACATGCCACAACCCAGAAAGATATCCTTGATATCAGAAAAAACCAGCAAAACCAGATTCAAACATGGCATGTTCAGAACTAGAATGCAGTTTAGTTCCTAGAATTTGCATCAATTTTCTGTTGAACAAGTCAAACATGGCATACGGATACAGAGGTTTCCTCCAATCATCATCATAAATTACCAGTCGGTCACCATTAAATCCTATTGAACACCATTAAACACCATTAAATCACCATTGAGTCACCATTAAACACCATCAACATTCAGCCACCATTTATTGCTGATGAATCCGTTTTGGGGCCTCTTCACAGCGCGTCCGGGGCGGTGCATCGCCCATCTCTCGCCGCTCGCATTGGTAGCGGCAGTGCAGGGAGGTGGGGCCGCCGTCAGCCACGGGGAGGTGATAGCGGGGGCTCAAAGGCTGTCCTGGCGGAAACATTTGAGGAAGTCGGGGGAAGAAACGTGAGATATTTAGTTCGTAATAATGGGAATATATATATATATAATTATATATATATATTAATATATACATTATTATTTTGTAATTATAGATAATTTACAACTACTGGCCAGATTATAATGGATCACAACTGGATTATCATGAACGTAATAATTACTGTACATAATCATAAACACGTGGATATTCCTAGATGATATCAAACATCACCATCATATCTCATTAATATATCACATTAAATCACAATTTTGTCACCCAACTAGTGATCAAAGCTGCATGTCAAACCTCTTCTCCACCTGGAAGTTTCATAAAATGGGGGGTACCCCCAGTTCTCATCTATATTTAATCGGATTTTCCATAAAATAAACCATCCAGCCATTGATGCTATTGGGGATCCCCCATGACTTAGGATCATCTGGCCACATCTGTCCTAGCCGATGCGTGACGGGCTGCCCATCAGTGCGTCGCGGCGTTGGCTCCGCCACGGACATGCCGTCGTCGCAGCGCGGCGTGGCCGGCACCAGGCTGGCTTTGGCCGCGGCCAGGACCGCCGAGTGGCGCGGGTTGCGGAACTCGTCTTCCAACTTCAAGGGGTTTCCATCCACGCTGTACGCCTGGGTGATGAAATATGATGAAACTCTGAAAAGAAAAAAAAACATACAGAAAAACATGTTGGAAATCATCATCAGAATATGGATCATCTTCCACCAAGATATGATGATTAAATGTAGCCCTCATAGTGTCATAGGGGCCGGTGAGTGGAAGATGGTGGTCCCCTGATTCCAACGCCCAATATTAAACATTCTCATTCGATGGTCTCAAATATGTTTATTGTGATTTTATCCCATAACATCCGATCCACAAGGGTTTCTGGGGGTACTTCATATACAAAGTGTTAGGAGGAACGGAATATCATGTTAGGGGAAAAGGATTATGTTTCGATGTTGCTGCGCTTCATTTGTCATGATTTATCACATAGTGGACCAAAGCAGCTTGGCCAACATGCAATATATGTTCATATATGTTCTCTTCCAAGTTTGTCTTACAAAAAAGGCACCCAAAAATTCCTCTGGCTTCTGGTTTCTTCTCATATTTCATTTTCCTAGAAGAAGCACCATACCTGGTGGGTCGACCCCTTAAGACACACCCAACACCCAAGGGTACCACTGGCTTTTCCCAGGGCCCCGAACTTCTGTGAACAGATTTCCGGTTCTTTGGCTCTCCAAATCCAAAGTGGTTCTGGCCACTGACTGGATCAGCAAACGTATCTCGAAACAAAATCCTTATCCCCCCTAATATGGAGATTTAAATATGAATAGACCATGGTTTTTGAGGATTGTGGTATAGGAAAAACCATGTTTTTTAGGGATCCAAATTAATATCCTATCAAATTCCCTCGTAGAAACCATGGTTTAGTATTGGATCTATTGACTTGGTTCAGTTCGAAACCACCCCAGCGCATTTCAGCAGCTCAGCAAATTTATCCAATCCGCATGAAATGAATCTAGAACCACTGAGTTTGATGATTGAACCTGCATGGGAAAGAGTTAGCAATGAGAGCCATCCAGCAAAAGATTGCCGGAATTGACACACAAACATGGCAATCGCTCAAAATCATTGGCCCTCAAAAATTGGAGACGCGTTCAGAGTTAACATAAAATCCGTTTAAACAAATATAACCAACTGGTACGAAATGTGTGTGTGTGTGTGTCATTGTGAGCCCATTGCTATAAGCGGTACTTCTTGGGCTCATCGCTGCCACGGTGCTGGAAGCTGATGTGACTGCGTGCCATCAATGTCAGAGGCGTCCTAGGACTTGGCAGATGGGTTGCTGAAAGGGGAAATTGTAACCGGAAACTACCATAGATGTTCCATGATTTTCCCATGAGATATGGAGATTTTCCCATGAGATATGGAGATTTTCCCATGGATTTTCCCATGAAATCTGGGGGGGTTACTGTACTTTTTCCCTCCCAATCCATTGACAACTGGGCCTGTTCTTGTTGGACATGGACCTCCCCGAACTTCGATCACGAGTTGATACGAGAAGAAAACATCTCCTAGCAATGGTCCCTATGAAGAATCACTATACCCAGGCAGAAAAAATAACAAGTGATTTTCCATATGGTAATTTAGATGGTGATTTTACCATAATGGTAATAAGGCACTAGATATAGATATAGATGGAAAAATATCCAATGGTAAAATTCATTGCACTCAACCTTATTGTGTGTTATGTAATCTCAAGGTACTACATAGCATAATTACAAATTACAAGTGAGTCATGACACATCTAAACAAATTCATATGTGAACTACCAAACAAAGTGTCGCAATTGTGCCTAAATCACCCAGTTGCAGTTGGATACATATGGAGAAGTCTTCCAATTGGATACCTCAAATTCCAATAGTTTAGGGTTACAGTAAAACATAGCCGTTTTGGAGGCTCACCATTTTAAGACAACCCATATGGATTCTATCCACTTTGTTCCGATCATGTCCCCATGTTTGTGGATTCTCAACTTCATCTCATCCTGAACAAATGGGTCCCCGCTTTCCCCCCGGCTGCATGACGACAGCATAGGAGGGATTGTCTGAAAATGCGCCGATAGATCGATAGCCCAAACTCATCTATCTGGATAACATATATTAATTCACTAATCTGAAATAAGGATAGATAAGGTGATTTTCGGATGCTTCCCTATATCAACCATCATTCCAACAATGCGGGCACGACGTGAGGTCGTTATAATTTACCGAGGTTTATGGGCAAACAGACTCAACAATTGGTGGTACCCTCTGGTAAACTAACATAACTATGGAAAATCACAATTTTTTATGGCTAAATCAACAGACTCAATGGCCATTTTCCAATAGCACGCTGTTAAATTCGCAGAGGGTAACAATTGCGTCGCTTACCCTCTGGTAATCCAACATCGCAATGGAACATCCACCATGTATATTTGATGTTCCCAGCTTTACACCTCCACGGCTAATGCGGGGATTTTCCGGTTTTCACCATGTTTGATGACTCAATAGCTGGTTAGTCATATCCGATTCATATCCCATAAAATTCCAGTAATTCCACATTTCTTGATGATTACCCCCTGGTAAACTGCCACATAACTATATGGAAAATCACCATGATTAATGGGAAAATCCACTATTTCTATGGTCATGTTCAATAGCTATGTTAGTCATTACCAGGTGGTAAATCCATTAAATCACCATGAAATCACCATTAAATCACCATTACTTCCATTAAATACCATCAATTACCAGAGGCTACATGGTGCCATTTCCCATGGTGCCATCAGCGCCAGGGTGCCATGGTGGACCGGCCCGAGGACCGAAAGACCGGCTGCGGAGGAACTTCCGAAGAGGTGAACTGATAGCCTCCGCCGCGGCCAGATGTCTCCTATTTGGGGAAGAAAATCCCATTTTAATGGTATGTTGATATGATAATTTGTGGGGGATAATTATGTAAGTGTATTTATCAATATATACATTATAGATATATATATATATATCTAATCAATAGTTAACGGTGTATATGGATGATGATTGATGGTATTAATTGTATGTATGGATGATAATCATCAATAATTATGGATGTTGTTCCCCGGTCCCCATATAATACAATATAATATAATAGAATAATATATAATATAATATAATATAATATAATATAATACAATACAATATAGAACAAATATAATACAGTATGGTATAATATAGTATAATACAGTATAATATAGTGTATAATATAGTATAATATAGTACAATATAGTATAATAAAGTATAAACTAGTGTATAATATATTCTAATATAGTATAACATAGTATAATATAGTATAACATAGTATAATATAGTAATATATATATGGATGATAATAATCAAAATCCCATACATATACCGCCATATGTACATATTATTGATGATCATGGTACTTCTATTGCGGGATTTAAATAAATGTTATTTGCAATCTCATATTTATATCATCCTTAATATAATACTATCACTGTATTTATATTTTCGAATGATAACTTGTAATATAAATGGGATTGTCAAAACAATGGATAATCCCATGGATGGCAAAAATGCATTACTGGTACCTATACAATGAACATATAATTGTATTTTGTAATATGAGATCATGAGATCATTCAAATTCAACAAGATCAATTATTTATTGTTATTCTATTAGGCAAATAGCTCACTTGCTCCCTGTATCAACAATTACATACATTGACAATTACATAATTTGGGTGGCTTCTCTGTGTTTGTGAGGAAATTTCACGGTTTAATCATGTAAACATAGCAAGACATAATGATTAATAATTGTGCATTAATCACATGTCCCACGATACAACCCTTTCTTGCACCAGTTTTGATGTCAAAGTGACTAGAGTCAAATCACAAATAGCCATTATTCTGGGTAACTGAAATAAGGCATTTGGGGATAGCTACCCCCAATCCTAACCACCATTCCAGTGAGATCGCAGTGAGGTCCTAAAAAAATTCCCCAGATCATTGTGGGCTTTGACCATCAACATGCCAAAATCTGTATATAAATCATGTTTCAGGTATATTAACAATCACAATTATGAACTTATGACTTATGATTCAAAAATGGTTCAGGAAAGGGTGGATGTGAGTTTATTCTTCAGCAGTTGCCTTTATGGGAGATAGCAACCATCAAATGGGGATTAATAAAGACAACTCACCCAAATACTGCAACTACCATATATCATATATCCATAAGATTCCATAAGTAATCACAAATAGTATCAATGGATCGATATACAGTATTTCATGGGATTCAACCATCAAACCGGGACATTCATCCCCTATGACTTGCCCAAAGTCATTGCTGCAGCCAAATGGCTTGTTTGAATGGGGGTTGGATGTTTGGTACATCTGGGACGCTATAAACAAACTGGTTGGTGGTATACCAACCCCTCTGAAAAATATTAGTCAGTTGGGAAGGATTATCCCATATATTGTGGAAAATAAAACATGTTCCAAACCACCAACCAGCAACAAAAACACTTCAACATGGCTCCGTTCAACAAGACTCAACAAGAAGCACTTGGGGGGAAAACATGTTTATAAAGCCACCCATACCCCATTGTTGGCAATGAAAATCAGGATACTTGGTCGAGATCGAAAGTTGAAAAATGGAATCCACTGGCCAACGAAAGTTGAGGTGCCAACAGTTGGCTGGCTTCATCTACGTCTTTGTTGGTAAAGAAAATGATTACTCCTCAGTTGAATCATGTTGAGTACCTCAGGGTATGATCCATTTATGGTCTCTCACAAGCCCAGCTGAGTTTGAAACATATGTTTCCTAAAATGGGGGTTAGCCTCAAATCATCCAAATTGTATAGACCATTTTAGCATTACACCAAACCCTCCAAACGTAGCGATTCACCATGACCCGGCATGGTCTGCCGAGGAACTCTGCGTCAGAAGGTCCACGATGCAATTGGAGCGCCGACGCTCACGGACGATGGGCTTTTTGGGTTGCGCATAGTCGATGTCGGAGGTTCCTGGACGTGGGATTCCCAGATGTCCCAGATTGACCGCCCAATCCATGCCCAATCCTAAGGTGTGAACCAGTCCTCAAAGTGTTCTCGAAAATACAATGATCAGACTATGATAGACTAATAAACTTACCCTCTGGTAAACTAACATAACTATGGAAAATCACCATTTTCAATGGGAAAACCCACTATAAATGGCCATTTTCAATAGCTATGTTCGTCATTACCAGAGGGTAAGGGATCTGCAGGATTCTGCAGGCCTCAAATCTCTCCTGGAGCAGACTCTCACTAGTCATTCAAACACATGGAAATCAAACAAGGCTGAAGCAGACTCCGTTCAAAACCGTTTGAAATTGCGCAAAATGGACATGAACAATGCATGAATATCCGACAGGTTCATGTTCCATTTTATATCATGTGTTTACAGGCTAAGATAAACACCTCTCAGATCTTTCTCCAAGCGTCGCAAGGACATGTCCTGCGGCCTCCGCTTCTGCTTGATGGGCGGATACAGCTCTTTGGAACGACTCTTTGGAACCTCTTCCTCGGCATCCGTCGCCTTTTGGCCAATTATTCAGTCTGATGTTTCTTCATATTCAGGCAGAATCCAGAGCACGTTGAGAGTCAAAGTCAACAGCCGATGTTTAAGTTTGATCCAGATTTAACCATGGTTTAACCATGGTTAACTATGAACTACCACTTAGATGGGCCATGGGAGAAATAAGATTCCTGGTTGCTAACTGGACTAGCTGGATTGTAAACCGCTGAATCAATCTCCCATATTTATAATATATCATTCATAATCCATATATCATGCATATATAATATATATATATATATATATATCATTATATATACGTATATATATGTATGTATATATATATATATCCATATATATCCATATATAATAATATATAGTAAACTAACTCCCCTATCAACCAGGTCAGTCGCCAAGTTTCAGGCTCTTCCCTCCGGATGTCCTTCCAGGGGATTGGAGCGCCTGTGTGGCTGGTGGGATGGGACAGCAACGGCTGCGCACGATCCAAGTCCTCCGTCAGCAAGGAACGATCATAGTCCTGCACCAACGGGAGAGGCTGCATGGGTACAACAACAACAGATAGATAGATAGATAGATAGATAGGTAGATAGATAGATAGGTAGATAGATAGATCAGATAGATAGATAGATCAGATAGATAGATAGATAGATAGGTAGATAGATAGATAGATAGATAGAAGGATAGATAGATAGTAAGATTAGATAGATAGATAGATAGATAGATAGATAGGTAGATAGATAGATAGGTAGATAGATAGATAGATCAGATAGATAGATAGATAGATCGATCAGATAGATAGATAGATAGATAGATAGATAGATAGATATATAGATAGATAGATAGATAGTAAGATAAGATAAGATAAGATAAGATAAGATAAGATAGATAGATAGATAGATAGATAGAAGGATAGATAGATAAATAGATAGATAGATAGATAGCTGGATAGATCGATAGATAGATAGATGGATAGATCGATAGATCGATAGATAGATAGATTAGATAGATTAGAAAGATTAGATAGATTAGATAGATTAGATAGAATAGATAGATTAGATAGATTAGATAGATTAGATAGATTAGATAGATAGGATAGATAGGATAGATAGGATAGATAGGATAGATAGGATAGATAGGATAGATAGGATAGATAGGGTAGATAGGATAGATAGGATAGATAGGATAGATAGGATAGATAGGATA